>Ga0114977_10001033_pt1 | contig 18323 bp, 14 predicted proteins | sample S_130805_MF_Meta_FD_87026 | JGI IMG/M metagenome (GOLD analysis project Ga0114977, IMG submission 87026) | Freshwater microbial communities from Lake Simoncouche, Canada to study carbon cycling - S_130805_MF_MetaG | ecosystem: Environmental > Aquatic > Freshwater > Lake | place: Lake...
ACTTGATATTTCTTCGCGCGAACTCGCTCGGCGTAATACTCCCAATCCCAAGGCTCTGGTGGGCCGGTAAGCCCATCTTCCTTCATCGCCTCGCTGATAAGTGCAGCTTCCGATTTGGCTTTTTGCATCACGCCAGGCACAAGATCCTGCAGCATCTTCATGGCTGCCTTGGGATTTTGCGCCATTTGATTCTCAAGGGTAAACGATGCGTGATCGCGGTACCCTAAAAGCTTCGCACGCTCGGCTCGCAGTTTGGCTAACTCCAAAACAATTGGCTGATTGTCGATGCCTTGATTCTCCCCGAGCGCACGATTCGAGCTCGCTTGCCAAACGCGCCGTCGCACTTCGCGGTTCTTCAAACTTGTCAAAACAGGTTGCCGGGTCGTGTTGGTGATCGCCAACAAATACTTGCCGTTCTCCCCACGTGCACTGGCTGCTTGTTTTGCCGCAGCAATCTCCCCTTCGCTCATTCCATCCAAAAGCTTGATGTCATCGACGAGCACACCACGTTCTTTGGTGACAGCAAGCAAATTGTTCTGAAACTGAGTCGTCAGAGTCGACAACCGCTCATTGATCGCTCGAACTTTGGTCTGATCTTCATCCGTAAGCTTTGCACCTGCCCTTACAAAGTCCTCGTAGGTGTCCTTCAGCAATCGCCCTTGCTCTTCGTCCAATCCCAAAGCAGCGCGAGAATCCCAAAGCTGCTTGACCCGGGCAAAAAGCTTCTTATTCAAGAAGATGTCGTCAGAATGCTTGGCCAACTTCGGTGCAATCTCTTGTTCGATATCTTGAATGGCTTCGTTGGTATGTGCTCCGGACAAATTGAAAAACACCGCTGAAACGCGATTGAGGATCTCTCCCGACTTCTCCATAGGAACAAGCGTATTTGCAAAAGTGGGGCTTTCGCTCAGCTCGGCAATCGCATTCATCTGTTCGAGTTGCTGTCGCATGCCCGCTTCGAAAGCCGGCAAGAAATGCTCGGGTTTGATGGCTGCGAAATCAGGGGCTTGCAATGGCAAAGAACTCGGTTTTGCAAATGGATTCGTGTCGTTCATCAGTTCGCTTTTCTTGTTTTCCTTCGAAGTATTGTTCGCTTGAGCCTGCCCGTAGCATTCATTCCCTTGCATGCCGAACTCCGCTGCGATGCAGCCCAAGGCTATACCCGCAATCAGCATACGAGTAATCTCGTGGCGTCTATGGCGACGAAGAAGGTCCATCATTTTGATTTTCATTCTGTAATTGCTTTCTGCGATAGAGCACAACATCCCTAGGGATGGAACTTTTACAAACACCAAAGCTTAACCCAAGAGCTAGGCTAACATTTCGATTACCAAGAAGCAACCTGCTATTTCGCTACTGCTCACTAGACGGTGCAAGATCCGCAGCCGCTCGCGTGCACAACGCTGCCATGACCATCAAGTCGATCGATTCGCTGAGAAAACCCACATGCCCGTCGGCGAATAACTCATGGCTTCCTCCACCATGAAAGGAATAGACTTCGTTGTCATTTCGGGCATTCATCGCAACATTACAACCCGCATTGATCGTGCATCCCTCACGCATTCCATCGGATGACGCGCCGTCGAGACTAAAAGCCCCTTCACTGTCGACCCAACCTATCCCTTGGTCGTTATTCAATTGGGGATACAAGCGACTCCTTCGGTATACGCTTGGTCTTGCACAAGCTTCTACAACCATAACGGTTTGGCTTGTACCATCACTTATGGATCGATACTTGTTCGCGGAATTGCGATGCATCACCGAGAAGCGGTTCGAAGCGTTGTAAAGCGCCGGATCGATCGAGTTGGGCTGAACCCCTTGAATCGCTTCGTAATCCACTCGGGCCAATGGTGGATTGAAACCCAACGCCGGCCGAGGTGGCTTGGATATCGCCTCAAGGACGGGCGATTGCGCCGGAGTGCTGGGGCAAACGTAAAGTCCAATCGGAATACTGGCTACTGCAAGGTTACTACCCTGCCACCAATGCTGCTTGATGTCATAGAGTACCCGCACGTTGCTTTGCTCGATTTGGGGCAAGATCACTGTCCGCCAACTCATGTAAGTGCCATACGGATTTCCGGGACCGACCACCGTCCACCCAGACGCCGGAAAAACCTTATGAGCCGATTCGAAATTGCTTACCGCCAGACCTAATTGCCTAAGGTTGCTTTGGCAAGCAAGCCGCCGGGAAGACTCGCGAGCACCTTGGACGGCAGGCATGAGCAAGCCGACAAGGATCCCGAGGATAGCGAGTACAACCATCAATTCCACGAGCGTAACACCGCTCGCAGGATATCTTCGTTTCATAGCAACTACCGAATCAAACAAACTTCAATGCCGCACGCTGCGACTCATAATTTTCAAAAACAACCGCGACGGCGTAAGCCGGTAATTCAAGCGGTACGGCGCGAGCCGTCCGGTGTTTTACCTCCGGCCACACGTCACCGGGCTGCTTGCGCAGCTCCGCTTCGATTTGCTGTACAGCCAAGACACGCATCCAGTCTAATTACTACTGGCTGCATTTCAAAAATGACGACGCGATTATCTTCGGCTACTTTTTCAGCCTAAGGTTTTCCAATGCAATAAAGCCGTTTTGCGGTGCGCAGCAATTGCTTTCCCGAGATCAATGCGGGGGTTGCCATCCCCATGTCGTCTTCTTCCAAAGTGTTCGTGTGCGACACACTAAATTCGTCACCTTCTTGTATCACATACGTGACGCCATCTTCGTTCAAACAAAAGATTTTGTCACCGATAGCCCACGGAGACGTGGTGAAGGCTCGGCCATTCGGCAGACGCTGTTGGGAATAAATTTCGCGACCAGTTGCAGCGTCGTAACATGCGAACAGTCCGCGATCGTAAAGCACATACAATCTGCCATGATGGACCAGCGTAGTGGGATTGTACGGCCCTGCCTTCGGTTGCGACCAGGCGACATAGGGGGAACTATTCTCTCCCTCGGGCAAACTAATGTCTCCCATTGCACCGGGCTTGATCGCATAAATGGGTCTTTGTTGATCACCGACATACCCACTGCTTACGATCAAGAGCCCTTCGGCTTCGTAAGGTGTTGCAATGGTGATACTCGACATCCCTTTCAGCGACCAAAGGACGTTCCCATCCAAATCGTAAGACCGCACCATCCCCGATCCAGCAGTAACGATTTCGGTCCGTTGAGCATGCTTCCAAATATACGGGGTCGACCAATTGCTCTTTTCGTCTCTTGCAACTTTCCAAAGCTCCTTGCCGCTAGCAGCATCTAAACACAGTAGCGAAGAAGCTTTCTCATTATCGTTGCAGTAGTACAGCCGACCTTCATGCAGGACGGGTGAAGCGGCTGCGCCCCAACCCAATCGCGTCGGCAAGGGTTCCAAGTCGAACTTCCATATAGTGTTGCCCTCCATATCCAAACAGAAAATCCCGAGGCTTCCGAAACAACAATAAAGATGTTTGCCATCGGTCACCGGGGTCTCTGAAGCGAAAGTACTTTTGATGTGGATGGAGGACTGCGGCACCCCTTCGTGAACTTGTTTTTCCCAAACTTGCTTGCCGGTTTTAAGATCCAAGCAAATTACTTTCCACTGATGTACAGACTCCGGTGGTTTGATCCGCTCGCCACCAAAATAAAGACCTTTCTTAGCGGGCTCCGGTTCTTGGCCGCTCACGACCGTCGTCAGGTAGATTCGTTCCCCCCAGACCACCGGAGACGACCAACCGCGACCGGCGATGTCGACGCTCCAAGAGATGTTCTCTGAAGAACTCCAACGGTCAGCGTATTTGCTGCTAGAGGCAGAAGCGTCGGCGGAGCCCTCCGCAGCGACTCCTCGAGAGTTCGGCCCACGGAACTGTGGCCAGTTTTCCTCGGCCATAGCAGTGGTCGAATTGCAGCTCGCAATAAAACAGCCCAACGCAAGGGAGAGCTGTACAAGTTTTGCAGTTCCTAGCCCGGCGATTCGCGTAAACCGCCGGGACGTTTTGCTGCTATCCAATAGACCGGTTTCACGGCTTGCACTCGGGGCGATGATATTGATTCGCATGACGCTCTTTCCTCTGAACTTACCAAGTTTCGTAACTTATCAAGTCTCGTATTACTCGAACGCGTTGTATCAATTCGTTCTCATCACCCGGAAGCGATGAGAAACTTAGCGTTGCACGCGGGCTGATCCGCCCTTGGCCAACGTTTCGACTTCTGGCAACTTCGCCATGGTGGTATCACCAGGGAAGGTGGTCAGCAAGGCACCGTGAGCCCAACCCAGGCGCAATGCTTGTTCTGGCTCTTTGCCTGCAAGCATGCCATAGATCAAACCTGCGGCAAATCCGTCACCACCGCCGATACGGTCGATGACATCGAGCTGCATCGTTGGGCTGATATATCGTTTTCCATCGTACCAAAGTACAGCTGCCCATTCATGGCGATTGGTCGAGCGCACTTCGCGAAGAGTCGTAGCCACCATCTTGACGTTGGGGAACTTCTCAATGGTGCGATCGATCATTTTGAAGAACGCATCCGGGTCGAGATCCGACTTGTGCTCGACGTCTTGGCCTTCGATTCCAAGGCTCTTTTGCAAGTCTTCTTCGTTACCGACCAAAACATCGACGTTCTTGACGATCTTGCCGACCATCTCTTGCCCTTTGGCCAATCCGCCAATTGCAGCCCAAATTTTGGCTCGGTAGTTCAAGTCGAAAGATGTCACGCAGCCGGCTTCTTTTGCCGCTTGCATCCCTTCGATGATCAATTCCGAAGTCGTATTGGAGAGGGCTGCGAAAATCCCACCGGAGTGGAACCAACGAACTCCACTGCCGAAGATTTCCTTCCAGTTGAAGTCGCCTGGTTTGAGCATTGCGCCAGCTTCGTTCGCACGGTTGTAATAGACCACTGGAGGACGAACGCCTTGGCCACGGTCGCTGTACACCGTAGCGATGTTCGGTCCGCGAACTCCATCGTGCTCGAAGTGCTTGTAGAAGGTTTTCACACCCATTTCTCGAACGCGAGTTTGCACTAGCTCGCCGATTCCGTAGTTGACCATCGCGGTTGCAACTGCGGTGTTCAGACCGAAGCAGTCCGAGAGGTTTGCTGCGACGTTGTATTCGCCACCGGAGACGTGCACATCGAAGTTCCTCGCTTTGCGGAACGGCAAAATGCCGGGATCAAGTCGGTGGACGAGTGCCCCGAGCGAAAGAAAATCCAAATCGCATTTGTCCGTTCGAATCGCAAGCTTAGCCATGGTTACTCCTTAATGAATGCACGAAAATTGGTTTGTGCAAGAAAACAGGGTGAATGAAACAATAGTGCTTTTAAATCAATCGCATAAACCAATCGCTGAAATCAATCGCAAACGGTGGTCCGTTCGCATTCAGCAATCGTTTGCAGAGCCGATTAAATCGTGGTCGATGAAAATCCGCCGTCGATGACCAAGTTATGGCCGGTAACGAACGACGAAGCGGTTGCGGACGCGAGGAAAACAATCGATCCAGCTAATTCGTGAGCGTAACCGAATCGAGCCATAGGGGTGTGATTGATGATCTGTGCACCGCGAGGAGCCAGACTTCCGTCTGGATTGTACAACAAGTTCCTGTTTTGATCGGCTGGGAAGAAGCCTGGGCTGATGCAGTTGACTCGAATGCCTCTCGGAGCCCACTCTCTTGCTAGAAACTGTGTAAAGTTGATCACAGCAGCTTTAGCGGCAGAGTAAGCGACCACGCGGGAAAGTGGTGTGATACCCGACATAGAAGCGACATTGATGATGCTTCCGCTGTTCCTCAGAAGCATCGTCTCGCCGAAGACTTGGCAGGGCAACACCGTGCCGCCGATCAAGTTCAAATCGAAGACTTGTTGCCATGCATCGAGGGACAGATGGCAGAAATCGTCGCCGGGTTGCAACGTCGCGCCGGACTGATTTCCGCCGGCAGCGTTGATCAAGATATCCACAGGGCCCATTGTCTTTTCTACGTGATCGCGGGCTTTCATCAACGATTCGCGGTTCAAAGCATCGGCGGATACGAATATCCCCTGCCCTCCTTCGCGGCGAATCGACTCGGCCCGCTCCATTCCACGCTCGGCGTTACGCCCCATGACAGCGACGCTTGCTCCGGCCGCGCCCAACGCGCTCGCCATCGCTCCTCCGAGAGCCCCCGTGCCACCAAGCACTACGGCTACCTTATTTTCCAGCGAAAACAAACTTTCTAAACCCATGCTAGCACTCAACTTCGGTCAAAGGCCTTCGAAATTCCCCGCTTTCAATTGGAAGTCAATTGCGGTGAGCTGACAAGGGGCTGGATGGGAACTTTTGGCGTCAAAAACGTTCGGATCCAACAGGTACGGATCGCGGCAAAAGGCTCTCGGGCACTGCGTAAAAACAGATACGAGAAGAAATTTTTCGTTACACAAAGTGCACCGGAGGATGTATCCGCAGAGGTCGTTGAGTCATTCGTCTCCAATGGCGATTGGATTTTGAGATTCCCCGAATCGAAGCACCAACGCGTTCTCGAAACCCTCGCAATTTCTTCCTTAAACCCTAACACAGCACCATCAATTTCTAGCTCGCTGTTTGGTTTTCGAGAAGCTTGTGTTAAGCCCCCCCGGTCGCTCTATGCACAGCGTTCGGCATCAGTAAGTTTCCGCTCCATCGCTGTATTCAGACAGATGGTTCTGTCTAATTTATTTCTCATGTGGAGTGAAAACATGAAACGGTTGAGCTTGATCAACGCCCGATCATCGTCCAACGGTATGCGTCTGCGACGCGCGTTTACCTTGGTGGAACTGCTCGTGGTCATTGCCATTATCGGCATCCTTGTCGGTTTGTTGTTACCGGCAGTGCAAGCAGCGCGTGAAGCTGCACGACGCATGTCTTGCTCGAGCAACATGCGTCAAATCGGATTGGCCTTCATGAACCATGAATCGGCCTACAAGTACCTTCCTCAAGGCCCATACGACGGGGACCCATCGCTTCCCGGTATGATTTACGACGAGCCAGATGGTGCTTATGAAAGTGGAACGACTTGCTGCAATGCGGCTTCTCCAAAAGGTTGGAGCCACTGGTTCAAGATCCTTCCATTCGTCGAAGGCCAAAGCGTTTACAATCTAGCTCGCTTTGATCTTCCACCGGTCCATTCAGGCCGGTCAGCGAACTATAACGGTGAAGACGATGTAGCGAGATCAATTATTCCGATTTACTACTGCCCATCGCGTCGCACCGGCGCAGTCTATGGTTCGGGGTTGTTCGCTCGTTCGGACTATGCTGGTAACGCAGGATTTTTCCAAGGTGAAATGCACGAGAACTTTGGGGATATCCCCCCTGCTCCTTTGGGAATGTCTCCACGCCGCAACGAACGAACTCCGCAGAACTTTGGAAATACGACTGGTCGTAAAGGTATTATCGTTTGGTCCGCACAAGGAGCCAAACGTCGACTCCAAGATATCACCGATGGAACGTCAACCTCCATCATGGCCGCCGAAAAATGCTTGCCTCACAAGCGGTTCGGTGCAGACGGTGGGGATAACGAGCGTTGGAACAATGCTGGCTGGGACGAGTGCGTAGTTCGTTGGCACTTCCCACCGCGGTCCGACTTCGACAACACGATCATTGTCGATGGCACCCCTTCTAATCCAACCGGTGGTGGAAATGTTTGGCGACGTTACTTCGGATCGAGCCACGGCTCAGGTCTGAATGCGACTTATGCGGACGGCTCGGTTCGCTTCTCGCCATTTACCGTTGATCCTCAAGTATGGATGAACTTGTGCGTTATCGATGATGGTCAAATCATCAAGGACATCGAGTAACGGTTCTTTTGTTTAAAAAGAAAACCTGTTGAATTCGGAACCAAGTCAGCGCTCATTGCGTAATGACATTAACAAGCACCCGGCTCGCTCCGGGTGCTTTTCATTCCAATACCTAAAAATCTAGAAAGATCTCCAATGGCACTCTCAAACAAAATCCAATCTCTCATTCTGCTTTGTCTCGTCGGAGTTTGCTTCTTAGGTTGCTCGTCCTCCACAGCACCGATCCTACCAAGCGGAGAACTTACCGCCGAACAACTCGAAAAGATCAAAGCCGAAGATCGTGCCGTCGAAGATGAAGAAAGCCAGGGCAGCATCAAGAAGTAACGCTTGATAAAACCTTGTCATCCAAACTCTAGCCAAACAATCCAGCGAGTCCTAATGATGCGTCAAACTTCTCGACAACCCTTTTCCTCGCCGTTTACTTTTCGAATCCACGCTCCGTGGATTTGCTGGATTGTGGTTGGCACTTTTTTTGGTTGCACTCCATCGAACAAGCCGATTATTCCCAAGAATGTCAGCGAACGCGGTGCGGAGTCAACCTCGAAAGAAACTCCTCGCAACCCAGCAGCGATGGTCACCCATCCTGAATACTCTAATTGGAGCCGGTTCCCCGTCGGAACGAAAACCGTTCGTTACCGCAAGGTTACGAATGCAACCGGCGAGGTCGAGGTAACATCCACTCTCGTGCTCGCCGAGAAATCTGACGCTCATGTGCTGGTTCAGACCCAAGTCAACGTGCAACGACCAGGGGAGCCTTTGAAAGAGAATCCCATTGAAGAAGTTCGATTTCCCTCGCAGTTCGAACTTCCGCAAGGGATGACAGAAGAATACTTCCAGCAACCCTCCCAGAAAGCCAAGAAAACTGGCGAAGAAGAGATGGAAGTCGCTGGAGTTAAAATCAAAGCTGACGTCTTCGAATGGACTGAAAGCAATGAGACAGGACCTATGCTGGTCAAGTTATGGAGAAGCAACGAGGTCCCCGGTCGCATTGTGCGTCAAGAGATGTTGATCGAGCAAAGTCAAACGAAGACGATCGAAGAGATTCGAGAGGTTGACTGGAAAACTACTGAGAAGTAGCGATCTAGCCTCACCGCTCGTGTTCGTTCAAGTTCTCGTTCTCGGATAACGAGAGCAGTTTAGTTGCATTCCAAGGTAGGTCGTGTGTTGACCGAACGTAACAACACTACAGGTTACTTTCGATTACGAGCACGAGCACCGTTTCACTGAGCACGAGCACGGCACTGAAAAACCGATTCAAATCGATACGAGCCACTAAAAGACCCAAAGAAGTTGGTTGATTAATCAGGTCAATCAACCAGCACTGTGGCTCACTCTGCATCCGTTGATATGCTATTTCCGCATGATCTCGTCCTCCGATCACGGGAGCAGTTTAGTTGCATTCCAAGGTAGGTCGTGCGTTGACCGAACGTAACACCACTACAGGTTACTTTCGATTACGAGCACGAGCACCGTTTCACTGAGCACGAGCACGGCACTGAAAAACCGAGGCAGTTCAAAGCCAGCAACTAAAAGTCCCGAAGAACCTGGTTGGTTAGGTTAGTTAACCAACTCACTCAGCACCCGCTGCTCACTCTGTATCGTTGAGCTGCTGTTTGCGCATGATCTCGTACAAATTCAAATCGGCTCGCCCGCCGAGAATTGCGAAAATACATTGCAACCTTGCGAAGGCTTCGGGCATCGTCCCTCCTCGAGTTGGACAGGGAAGCTGTAAGTTGGCAACTTGCGTGTTGTCGTCACTTGCATTTGCGTTACTCGCAACCCACGGATCGCTTGGGGCACGCAAACGAAAATATCCTGGCTCGGGCGTTAGTACTTCTTGAACTAGACGATGCAAGTGTTCTTTATTTCTCGAAACGCACTCCCCTAGCCAATGATTTGCTCTTGGGTTCTCCACAAGCAGCGTCGGCGAAATCGATGGTGTGCAATTGCCTGTTCGACGAACCAACGCATCACAACGGAACACAACCGTCGAGTCGTCATCTTTCAACAACTCTAAAACCCATTCGCCGCGATCGTCCTTGGATATTTTCTCCACCCCAAGCGATTCGATGACCACTATGTCGCTCGATGCACGCATCGAGAGTTCGCTGCGCAAGAGTCGAAGCGGTTCTGGGTCTTCGGAATCCGCCGGAGGGACAATCCAACAGAACTGTGTCTGTGGATTCGCGTTTTGGAATTCCAGAAATTCCCGTACGCCTAAACACGCTTCGGCGGTACCACCAACCAAGACAATTCTCTTGCCTGCGGCTTGCTTGGCGTCAAACTTTCGATCTCCTGGCAGGTACGCGTAGAGATCCCCTGCGTGTTCAAGTTCACCGATCGCGGTTCCTCCCCCTGGTCCCAAGCCTCGCGATTCGGTCGCATCTCCACGGCAGTCGATAACGCAGTCTGCTCGAGATGTCCACACACCTCGATGTCTACCTCGGATCACCAAGCGAAACTCGTCATTACATCGCTCCTGCCAAGAATACTCCTCAGGAGAAGCCCAGTCTGGTTCAGTGCGAAACCGAAGTCTACTGATGTCGCTAACCGGGCTGAGAAAATGGATATCATCGAAAACCAAGTCGGTCTTCGCTAAAGGCAACAAATACTCTTCTGCGTACTCTTTCCCAGTCAGCATGCGGCCTGGATCGATATCACTCACGTCTGGGTACTGAGCTCGAAGGGCAGCGATCCCCAAGCTCGTCGTCAATTCGCTTGCAGGCAAAGACAGTGACCGATTATTCCAATCAAGCATTCGGTGGGCAACGCGCCGCGACTCGAATATGGAAACATGGTAGCCGAGAAACCTCGCATACAACGCGGCTTCGATTCCCAACGGCCCTCCCCCCAAAATCGCAATGGTTGCGGGGCTTTCAATCTCAGCATCCCAGGGCAAAAAATCGATCATGGAAGAGGAATATTTCGTAACGAGTACTCTATAGTTTGCTCGACCACCGACTCTGGTGCTCGATACACAAATCGATAGTCGCTTAAGTCACCTTCGATGTCAAATAAGAACGAGACTCCCACTTCTTTGGGATTCCATCGATGTGTTGACCATCCCGCATGCTCCACACGCGTCCCTTTACCGTCGACGAGAAATGCATTTCCAAGCAACACCCAACCTTGAAGGATTTCTTCGGAAGGTTGAGATTTCAACGATAGACCAAGTCGGATTTCGTAAACGTCACGATTCTTTCGGGCCGACTCAAGCTCGACTTGTAAGTCACCCGTCTGCAATTTCTGCGACTCTTCATTACCTAGATCAGAAAACTCCACGGAAGCCAACCGTCCGGGAATTACCATATTGAGCTTCCCCTTCAAGTCGGCAATCTGCTTGCCGGCATTTTCAGGATTTCGCATTCGGAAACTCGCGACAATCTGATTACCTGTGGGAACGAATTCCGATTGCGTCTCTTTCGAAATCGCTAACAGCTCGTCATCGTCTGTTCGAATCACATGCGACGGCAGATCGAGTCCGACGAACATCGGCTTGATGCGTGACTCCCACTGAAACATCAGATCGAGATTCGAGATGTTCAAAGCCTGGTTCTGAAAACCGATCGTGCGGCTGACTGATATCGGTTCAATTCTCAAAGCACCAACGTAAACTTGCAAATCTTGCCCAACGAAAGCAGCCTGCGATGAATCCTGATTTCCCTGTCGTTTCACGAATCGGACTTGGTCCCCATCGTGAGCACTTACTCGCCATCCAATCAACTCGAGCAGCTCGTCGATCGCTTCCCAGTAAGTAACCCCTTGAAGTTCCAACTCAAGCGGCGTTTGAAACTCTTGGACCTGCAGATAGAGTTTGAGCGAAAGCTTGTTGCCGGTCTGTTTCGCCAAAGCTTCCAAGGCTTCGAGGGGACTGAGGCGGCCGACAACTTTGACTAACTTGGGCTCTTGAAGGAACACAGCAGCTTCGTTTTTAAACTTTTCCCGCAAGCGTTCGATTCGCATCTGCTGCTCGGCAGACATCTCCTCATTGATAGCAGGCAAGTAATCCAAAGCTTGTGGTCCGAATTGATAGATCGCTTCTTCGGCTTGATCTCTTTCAGACTCTTTGTCAGCGTCAAGCTGTACGGCTAATTGCTCGACCTGCTTACCAATATCCTCTTCCCCTTTGGCTCGTTCGTCGGCTCGTTCGTCGGCTCGTTCTTTGCTATTGCCAGTCGTCCCCCCGCTTGCCGCTTGTCCGTTAGCGACCTTTTCAGGGGGCGTTGACGTGTCTTGACCTCTACCATCAGAGCAAGCGATCGCGATTGCGATCGAAGCGACAAGCAAAGATCGTGGATTCAGAACGGAAGGAAACCAAAGATAAGCCTTGAACATTACTTATCGCTAACTCCCGCCCCAAGAAGACCATTACCTGTGACTCGCCCTTTAAACACATGCCCGGCGATTGGCATGGGAACGGCATACAAGCCAGTGCGGCAAGTCGCAAAGAGGACTTTATTGCCAGGTCCGCCGAAAGCGCAATTAGCAGGTTGCTCTGGAAACTCGATCACGCCGAGCAAATCACCTTTAGGGGAAACACACTGCACTCCCAAATCGGTTGTTACATATAGATTTCCCTCAACATCAATCGATAAGCCATCCCCGCCACTCGTTGATTTGCCTTTCGGTTGGCGGATTTCGAAGAAGACTTTCCCATCAGTTAAGCGACCGGGGGATTCGACGCGATAAGCCATGATCTCTTTCTGCATCGACGGAACGACGTACAACGTTTTCTCGTCGGGCGAGAGAATGATTCCGTTCGGTGCGATGAGGTTTTCCCCAAGTCGACTCACGACACCTTCTGCGTTTCGATAATAGAAGGCTTCGATACCTTGAGGCCAAGGTTCCGGGGCAGCGTAACGGGGGTCGGTGAAGTAGATACCACCTTGTTGATCTACTACTAAGTCGTTGCAGGCGTTGAAGGGTTTATCCTTGTAACGATTTGCCAGAAGGGTGACTTTTTTGGTTGCTACATCGATCGAAACAACGTTCCCCTTCATCTGGCACCCGAGTAGCTTGCCATTGCCGTCAAACATCAGGCCGTTGCAACTCTGCGATTCCTCGAGAAAAACTTCTGCTGGGCCAACACGGTCGGGAAAGCCACCGACGTCCGTTCGAAGGATTCGATTGTTTGGGATGTCCGTGAAGTAAAGGTAGTGCCGCCCATCGTACGCTGGGCCTTCGGTGAACTTGAACCCATCATGCAGCTTTCGCACTTCTCCGGCACCGGTCAGCTTAGGCAGTTTGGGTAGCTGATCCGAGTTCGCTTCTTGCGCATGCGCACGGTCGTGCTGATCGAGTCCGATACCTACGAAAGGCAACAAGTATGATAACGGCGTGAGGAGGACCGAGGCGATTGCAAATTTGCGTGCCGAGACGAGGTTAGGAGAGATACGTTTCATGGGAGACTACTTGGTTTCAAAAAAGGTTGATCGGTGGAGTCAGTCCGAAAATCAATACTTAGCGAGATGTTGCAAGATACCTGTGCCGGAAGGGTATCGCAAGTTTCTTACGGTTGACGAGGCTTGAGTTTCCTTTGCAACTCCTCGTAACGTCGAGCGAGTTCCACTTCGTGCCCTCGCTCCACAGGCTTGTAGAAATGGCGATCGACGCCGAGATAATCCTGTGCGGCGACTCCTTCTTCGTGATCGTGGGCATAAGCGTAACCGGCACCGTGACCGAGTTGTTTTGAGCCTGGGTAATGACCATCTCGCAAGTGGTTTGGTACCGCGATGAGTTTTCCGCTCCGCACTTCTTGACGCGCTGCGCCGATGGCGGTTGTTGCAGAATTGCTTTTGGGGGCAAGGGCTAAATAGATAACCGTTTGTGAGAGGGTCAATTGGCATTCAGGCAAGCCGACGAATTCACACGCTTGCATGGCAGCTACAGCGAGCACGAGAGCTTGAGGATCAGCGTTCCCGATATCCTCGCTTGCCAGGATCACGAGGCGACGGGTTAAGAAACGGATTTCCTCACCACTTTCGATTGCTCGAGCCAACCAATACAGAGACGCATCTACATCGGACCCGCGGATACTTTTGATCAGTGCGCTTGCCATATCGTAGTGCTGGTCTCCGCTTGGGTCGAACTGCAGGATCTTCTTCTGCATGCTTTCCTGCATCAGAGGAACGCTGAGCTTTACCGGAAACTGATTCGACGAAAGAATGGCGACTTCGATTGCATTCAATGCGCGACGAGCATCTCCTTCGGCCATCTTTGCGCAAAACGCAATCGCGTCGGACTCGACTTCGATGTTGAGCTTTCCAAACCCTCGTTCTGGATCGCGAAGGGCTCTGTTTAGTAATTCGGCGATGTCTTCTTCCGTCAGAGGCTGCAGTTCGAATATTTGAGAGCGACTCAGCAGAGCACCGTTGACTGAGAAGAACGGATTGCTGGTAGTAGCCCCGACCAAGGAAATTGTGCCAGCTTCGACGTCTGGCAATAAAGCGTCTTGTTGCGAGCGGTTAAACCGGTGGATTTCGTCGATAAACAGGATTGGCCTTGCACCTGTGACGCTCAGTTCTGTTTGTGCCCATTCCAGCGATTCACGAAGTTCCTTGATTCCGCTAGTCACTGCGTTTAGCTGCCGGAACGCCGATTTCGTTTCGGCGGCGATCAGTCGAGCAAGGGTAGTTTTGCCGGTTCCGGGTGGTCCGTAAAAGAGCAACGACTGAATCCTTTTCGAGACGACGAGCCTTCTGAGGAGTTTTCCTGGGGCGAGCAAATGAGATTGCCCGATCATCTCGTCGAGAGCCCTTGGTCGCATCCTTGCGGCTAGAGGCTCAGCCTTTTGCCGGTTGGCTTGCTCCGCTTTTGCAAATAGATCCATAATTACATCCTTTTCGTTTTCTCAGCTTTCGTTTTCTCAGCGAATCCATCAGTTTAAACGCCGTTTCCCGCTGGGTGTCTCGCAAGCTTGGAACCTGCGTGAATCCACTGATTCACTGCAAATTCCGCGCAAATTACCCCCGGTCCGCCCTTCGATTGACGCTTGGTTTTCCAGCGTAAATCCTTACAATCTGCCACCCATGAGAAACTCTTTCCGAGAAACTCTTTCCCTTACTTTGCCGAAATTCTAGACCATGTCTGACTCTCAACCAAACGACCCAGCGACTTCCGCCGGGAATGACCTAGGGGTTCATCAAGCGGCGAGGCTAGAGAAGCTTAAAAAAATCGAAGCCCTTGGCTTGGACCCTTGGGGCCAACGATTCGACAATCGCTTGTTTATCGAGCAAGTCCGTGGGAAGGTTGCTGAGGTTCAATTTCGCAAGGCGGATGGCTCCTTGATTCCCCTTCCGGATTTCGACGGCGGACAAAACAGCGGGCAACCGGTCGACTACAAAGCTTGGAAAATTGAGCAAGGGGCAGGCGAAGAGATCGGTCCGGAAGTACGCGTCGCGGGCCGAATCATCTTGATGCGCACCGCTGGCAAACTCGTGTTTCTAAACATCCGCGATTTGACCGGCGACATCCAAATCATGATTCCTAAAGGACATGTCAGCGATGCCGATTTCGAATTGACAAAGCTGCTGGATTTCGGGGACCTCGTAGGGATCGACGGTAGACTCGGTAGAACGAATACCGGCGAGCTTACAGTATTTGCTGCCAAGCTTCACTTTATGACAAAGACCCTTGAGCCACCTCCCGAGAAGCACGCCGGTCTGCAAGATCCCGAGTTGCGACAACGGATGCGTTACGTCGACTTGACGTACAACCAAGAGTCCCTTCAAACGTTTTTGAAGCGCACGAAAATCATACAATCCATTCGTAGCACTTTAGCAAAGCATGCGTTCGTGGAGGTCGAAGGACCGACGCTTCACACGATCGCTGGAGGTGCGGCTGCCAGACCGTTCGTCACCCACCACAATGCTTTGGACATGAAGCTCTTTTTGCGCATCGCTCTCGAGCTTCACCTCAAGAGGTTGATGGTCGGTGGAATCGAGCGTGTGTACGAGATGGGGCGCGTCTACCGAAACGAGGGGATCAGTCCCAAGCACAATCCAGAGTTCACGATGATCGAGCTCTATTGGGCTTACGCCGACTACAAGGTCATGATGGATCTAACCCAACAGATCATTGTCGAAGCGATTCAAGCTACGGGGCAAGGGTATCAATTGATGTGGGGGGATCTACCAATCGACTTCACACCTCCGTTTCAGCGCAAGACCTATACCGAGCTTTTCGAGCAGCACACCGGGCTGAAAATCGACGACCAAGAAGGCATTGCGAAGCTTGCCAAAAAGATCGGGCTCGATCCAACCGGCAAACATCCCGATGTGGTGGTTAGCGAAGTGTTCGAAGAGAAGGTAGAAGACGCGTTGATCGGCCCGATTTTCGTTACCGACTACCCTGCAAGCTTGTGTCCGCTGACGAAACGCAGTTCATCGAATCCAAATATTGCCGAACGCTTTGAACTCTTCATCCATGGCATGGAGCTTGCAAATGCGTATACCGAATTGAACGATCCGATCTTGCAAGAATCACTCTTCAAAACACAACTCGACGGGATGGCCGAAGAGGATTCGATGGCGAAGATGGATACGGATTTCATCCGTGCGTTGCGCTACGGCATGCCACCAGCAGGTGGTTTGGGAATCGGCATCGATCGACTGGTGATGCTGCTTACCAATTCTCGCAGCATTCGAGACGTGATTTTGTTCCCACTCTTGCGTCACGAGTAACACCCGTTGGATTGAAACATGTTGTATGCAGGTGCTCTTCGGATCACGTCTGAGCTAGATCGCAATGCGACACAGAACTTGCACTCCTAATTATAGAAAACAGAGCTAGGATCGATCGATGGAAGCCGGAATCGTTGGACTACCGAATGTTGGCAAAAGCACCCTCTTCAATGCTTTGACTGGAACTCAAGGAGCCCAGGCTGCGAACTATCCGTTCTGCACCATCGAACCAAACGAAGGGATTGTCAGTATCCCAGATGCGCGTCTCGATCGAATTCAGCATTTCATCAAGACCCAAAAGATCATCCCAGCGATGTTCAAACTCGTCGATATTGCTGGGATTGTCAAAGGCGCTAGCGAAGGTGAAGGACTCGGGAATAAATTCCTCAGTCACATTCGCGAAGTCGATGCGATTCTCCAAGTCGTCCGTTGTTTCGACGACCCCGACGTAACACACGTCGCTGGCAAAGTCGATCCGGTTTCCGACATGCAAACTATCGAGATGGAACTCCTTTTCGCTGATATCCAAAGCTTGGAAACCGCATTACCAAAGGCCGAACGCGCTGCTCGCACAGGGGATAAAGAAGCGAAGTTTAGGATGGAAGCCATCAAGAAATGCCAGGCCCATTTGATGGCCGAGCAACCTCTGAGGCTTTTGAAACTCGAAGAAGCTGAAGCGAAGGCAATCAGCAGCTTTGGATTGATGACAGCCAAACCGATTCTTTACATTGCCAACGTCGATGAAACCGATCTGCTTGGTGAAAGCCCAAGGGTAACCCAAGTCCGTGAGGTTGCTTCAAAGAGTGGAGCACTTGTAGTTCCCGTCTGCGCGAAACTCGAAGCGGAAATCGCCGAGCTAGACGAACCAGACCGAACAGAGATGCTCTCCGCTGTGGGACTCAGCGAACCTGCACTTCAGACCGTTGCGCGACAAGCTTACAAGACCCTCGGGCTACAAAGCTACTTTACCGCTGGCGAGAAAGAAATCCGAGCTTGGACCATCCCGATCGGAGCGACCGCTCCTCAAGCGGCAGGTGTGATCCATACTGATTTCGAAAGAGGATTCATCCGCTGCGAGTGCTATTCCCTTGCTGACCTTGAACAGTATCAGAACGAAAAGGAAATTCGCGCTAACGGTAGAATGCGAACTGAAGGCAAAAGCTACGTCATGCAAGACGGCGACATTTGCCACTTCCTCTTCAACGTTTAGTTCTAAGAATCGGATTACGAATGTCAAAAGTCGATGGATATTCAATCGGCCAGATAACAATCATCGAGCTTATCGGTGCAGACCGAAACAAGATCGTAAACAACCTCTGCACCCAGGACCTTCGGCAGTTGCAAGCAGGTGATTCAAAAGAGACATTCGTACTCGATCCTAAAGGTCGTACCCTTGCACATGGGATCGCATGTTGCAGCGATAAGAAGACTTGGTTTATCACCGTACCGAACCAGGCAGAGAAGCTTGTACCCCACTTCGATCGTTACATCATCCGCGAGGACGCAATTGTGCGAGACGCTTCCTCTCAATGGAAAGCGATCTTGCTCCCAGCGGATTCTCCGTGGCTCGCTACACCGAACGCATCCTGGACAATCGGTTCAAATTGCCAATCTCACCCAGACGGAATTGCTTTCGCAATCCATGCACCTTGGATTTCGAAAACGTCTAAGCTGCTACTCATCGAGCCGGAACACTTTTCGTCGCTGACTAGCTCCATGCATTCATTGATCGAGAGCAATTGCGAAGATCGCATAGGATGGGAGCAATCTCGCATAGAGAACTTTTGGCCTTGGTTCGCAGTAGACTTTGACGACAAGAATCTACCCCAAGAACTCGACATTGATGCGAGAGCGATTTCGTTCAA
>Ga0114977_10001034_pt1 | contig 18312 bp, 14 predicted proteins | sample S_130805_MF_Meta_FD_87026 | JGI IMG/M metagenome (GOLD analysis project Ga0114977, IMG submission 87026) | Freshwater microbial communities from Lake Simoncouche, Canada to study carbon cycling - S_130805_MF_MetaG | ecosystem: Environmental > Aquatic > Freshwater > Lake | place: Lake...
CTGTGGTTGCACGGCGACGGCGCGCATGTGGTGGCGAACGCGCTGAGCGGCGTGCTGCTTTTTACCGCGGTCGTGAAAACATTTGGCCGCGTGGCAGGGTGGGGGCTCGTCGCGCTCGCGGCGGTACTCGCCAATCTCCTCGTCGCCGCGTTGGCGTTTCCGTCGGCCTACCGCTCGCTCGGCGCGTCGACGGCAATTTTCGCCGGCGTGGGTTTGTTGACGGGGCGGAGTCTGCGCGTGCTCACGCGGGCGGAGCATCCGCACCGCAACCGCGCGATCGTGGTCGCACTGGCTTCGGGTGCGACCGTCCTCGCGCTCTACGGTACGGGTGGCGGAGCGGAGCGGGTGGATCTCGGCGCGCACGTCGCGGGATTTGTCGTCGGCGTGGGCGTCGGCTTCGCGGCCGCGCAGTCATCCGGCTAGCGACGAGCGCCGACCTTGCGGCCAGCCCCTCGAAGACCTCCTCGTTCCCAGTCCAAAGTCCCACTCAGACCAAAAGCAGCGCGGGCGATTCCAAGAGCGTCTTGAGGGCGCCGAGGAATTGAGCGCCAACGGCACCATCGAAGACGCGGTGGTCGCACGACAGCGTGACCGTGAGCGTTTGACCGACGACGATCTGGCCGTTTTTCACGACAGGTTTGGTCACCGTCGTCCCCACGGCGAGGATGGCGGCATTGGGCGGGTTGATAATCGCGGTAAATTTCGGAATACCCATCATACCGAGATTGGAGACGCAGAACGTGCCGCCGGTAAACTCGGCGGGCACGAGTTTCTTTTCCTTGGCTTTCTTACCGAGCGATTTCGCCTCGGTGCTGATCTGGAAGATACTCTTCAGATGCGCGTCACGGATCACGGGGGTGATGAGGCCGTCTTCCATGGCGACGGCAAACGCGACGTGCGCGGCGCTGTGGCGACGGATATGCGTGGCTTCCCAGGAGGCGTTGACCGCCGGCACGCGGCGCAAGGCGTCGGCGCAGGCCTTGAGAATGAAGTCGTTGACGGAGAGTTTAACGCCTTCTTTTTCCAATCCCGTATTGAGTTGCTCACGGAGCGCCAAGAGCGGGCCAGCATCCATCTCGATGTCGAGGTAGACGTAGGGGATCTGCGTAGTGGACTCGAGCATACGCTTGGCGATGACGCCGCGCATCGTGGATACAGGAACGAGACGTTCTTCTTGCACGGGGCCGCGGGACGAGAGGGCGCCGCCGGTGAACGTGCTTCCCGATCCGGCTTTCGTGGCCGGAGGGTTCTTTTCCGCAGCCAGGATGTCGGCGCGGACGATGCGTCCGCCGGGGCCGGATCCGTTGACGAGAGTGACATCGATCTTCTTTTCCGCGGCGAGTTTCCGGGCGAGCGGAGAGATGCGCACGCGGCCAACCGTCGGAGCGGGCTCAGGGGCAAGCGGAGCCGTGGCCGGCACGGCAGGCAAGGACGCGGGTTTCGGCACGTTAGCGCTCGCCGCCACAGGAGCGGGCGGAGCGACCGGCGTAGCGACGGCCGGTGCCGCGGTCTTGGGCGCAGGCGCGGCGACGACTTCGCCGGGCTTGCCGATCGCACAGAGCGGATCGCCGATGGCGACTTGTGCGCCGGCGGCGGAAAATATCTTCAGTAGCGTGCCGGCGAAGAAACTCTCCAGCTCCATCGTCGCTTTGTCCGTTTCAACCTCGGCGAGCATATCACCGGCATTGATTACGTCGCCTTCCTTTTTCAGCCATTTGACCAGCGTGCCCACCGTCATGGTGTCGCTGAGTTTCGGCATGTCGATGAATTGAGCCATGGGAAGGAAAGGAGCGAGAAGTGGGTAGCGAGGAGTTGAGCACTAAATCCGGTCAGTGTACGAGCGGGGTTACGCCATTGCGGCGAGCACGGCTTTGATAACGCGAGCCGGGTTCGGGAGCTGTTCTGTTTCGACAGGCGGGCTGTAGATCGCGGGCGCGTCGATAGTGGCGAGCCGGTGGATTGGACCGTCGAGGTGGTCGAAGGCTTCACGCTGAATCATGTAGGCAAGCTGCGTCCCGACGCTCGCGAAGGGTTTCTGCTCTTCGACGATGAGGACACGATTCGTTTTCTTGACCGAGGCGAGAACTGTATCGAAATCGAGGGGACGAATCGTACGGAGGTCAACGACCTCGACCGAGATCCCGTGATCTTTTTCGAGCACTTCGGCGGCCTTCAGTGAATGGATCACACAACGTCCATAAGTCACGATCGTGAGGTCGGCGCCAACGCGTTTTACATCCGCCTTGCCCAGCGGAATGACATATTCGGCTTCGGGGACCTCGCCCTTGTCGCCGTAGAGGATGGTATTCTCGAGGAAGAACACCGGATCGTTGTCGCGGATGGCGGACTTCAGCAGGCCCTTCGCATCATAGGCGGTGGCGGGCACGACGACCTTCACCCCGGGGTGATTCGCGAGGACGTTTTCCGGAGTGTGTGAATGCGTGGCACCGACGTTAGTGCCGCCGTTGGCGGGGCCGCGGATGACAATCGGGCAGTTAATCTGGCCGCCGCTCATGTAGCGGACGTTGGCGGCATTGTTGAGGATTTGGTCAAACGCGACCGAGTAGAACGACCAGAACATCAGCTCCATCACGGGGCGGATGCCGAGCATGGACGCGCCCACCCCGAGACCAATAAAGCCGGCTTCAGAGATGGGTGTGTCCACAATGCGGGTGGGCCCAAATGTCGCGAGCAGTCCGTCAGTGACCTTGTAGGCACCGTTGAACTGAGCGACTTCCTCGCCCATCACGACAACGTTCGGGTCGCGGGTGAGTTCCTCGGCGAGGGCGTGGCGGATGGCTTCGCGGTAAGTGATCTGAGGCATCGGACGGCGGAAAGTTGGGAGAGGAGAGTTGAAGGTGGAGAGCCAAACGGTGACCGGGCTCAGTCGAAGAAAAGGCGGCCTTCCGATTTGCGTTCGGCGGGATGATCGCTCTCCCAGTAAACGTCTTTCTGGATGTCGTCGGGCGTTGGGTAGGGACTCGCGTCGGCGAACTCCGCGGCACTTTCGGCCTCGGCCCGGGCCTCAGCGTCGATCTTGTCGGCCAAGGCTTCGGTGAGGACGCCCTCGGCGAGGAGCTTGTGGAGGGAAACCTGAATCGGGTCCTTTTTATTCCGATACTCCTCGATCTCTGTTTTGGTGCGATAGGTGTTGTCGGGATCGGCGACGGAGTGCCCGCGGTAGCGATACGTGTCGATCTCGACGGTGCTCGGGCGGGATTGTTCGCGAGCGAGCGTCAGATGTTTGTCCATCAACGCTCGCACTTCGTAGACGTCGTGACCGTCGCATTGGCCCCAAGTCATGTTATAGCCCTCGGCTCGCTTGGCCAGTTGGCCCGCAGAGGAGCGTGCTTGGCTGGTGCCCATGGAGTAGCCGTTATTTTCGATCACGAAGACGACGGGAAGATTCCACAGGGAAGCGAGATTGTAGGCCTCATGCACAGCACCTTGGTTGACGGCTCCGTCGCCCATGAAGGCCATCGCGGCGCCTTTCTTGCCCTGATATTTCAGCGCGTAGGCGAGGCCTGTGCCGAGCGGAATCTGGCCACCGACGATACCGTGACCACCCCAGAAATTCTTGTCGGGTGCGAAATAATGCATCGAACCACCCTTGCCCTTCGAGCAGCCGGTGATTTTCCCGTACAGTTCGGCCATGAGCGGTTTCGTGTCCATCCCGACAGCGATCGCGTGACCGTGATCACGATAAGCGGTGATGACGTGGTCGTTCTTGCCCATCAAAGAGCAGCATCCGACAGCCACGGCTTCCTGCCCGATGTAGAGGTGAAGAAAGCCACCGATGTTAGTGCCTCCGCTCACGTTCTTACCCTGATAAGCGCGCAACGAGCGCTCCTCGAAGCGTCGGATACGGATCATCGTACGGTAGAGCTCAATCCTTTGCGGAGAGGAGAGCGCGGCATTAATAGGCGCGAGGGCGTAATCGGTAGCCTTGACGGCGGCCCCGGATTTTGTGTCGGCGATGGCGCTGGGTTTCTTGCTCACGGAAGATGATTCGATTGTGGGAAAAGGGAAAGTGTTCGGCGGATAGCGGCGAAATCAAGCGTGGATTCCAAATGTGACGCAGGGAGGTGGCAAATCCTGGGTCACTCCGAGGGACTCCGATCTTCGATTGCAAAAGCTAAACAATCTAACGGCGTAGGAATTTTCAGATAAAAAACAACATCACATTAATTAACATAATGCTTATTGTGCGGACTACAGGCCGGACGATTCCAGAAACAATACGGTTCCAGCGCGGTTCAACCCCCGGCTAATCTTTCAAACGTTTTTCGAGCGCAGCTTTCGTCAAACCGAGATGTTTCGCCGCCGCGGATGCTTCTCCACCAGAAGCGACGAGCGCACGGCGCGCGAGTTCTCGTTCGATGATACTCTGCATGACTTCGCCATTTTTACTGAGCGAAGCGTACAGGAAATCAAACGCGGCCTCCAGCGTCAGCGTCGGTGGGTTGGCACCAGCAGCGAGGCTGAGTGCGCTCACCCGCGCGGTCGCAACCGCTGCGCTTTCCGGCAGCGCGGCCCGGGCGGCGTCCAACGGCGCCTCACTGGCACCAGCGCCCGGCGTGGCTGTGATCGGTTCCTGGAGCCCAGGCCCGCAGATATCCGCGGGTAAATCCTTTACCAAGATCGCGTCCGTTTGGGCGATCACGGCGCTGCGATAAATGGCATTTTCCAATTCGCGGACGTTCCCCGGCCACCTGTGCCGGGTGAGCACGGCCATCGCCTCGGGAGAAACCTTCGTCACGCGTGATTTCTTCTGCTTCACGAGATTTTGCAGACAAAAATCGACGAGCTGCGGGACGTCGTCACCCCGGTCGCGCAACGGGGGCATGCGAATGCGCACGACGTTCAGCCGATAGTAGAGATCCTCGCGAAACGTCTTCGTCCTCACCATGTCCTCGAGATCTTTGTTGGTCGCAGCAATGATGCGGACATCGACCCGGATGGTCTCGGTGCCGCCGACGCGCTGGATCTCGCCTTGTTGCAGCACTCGCAGAATTTTGGTTTGGGTCGCGAGTGCCATGTCCCCAATTTCGTCGAGGAAAATGGTGCCGCGGTCGCACAACTCGAATTTACCCAGCCGCTGCACCGTAGCGCCCGTGAACGAACCTTTCTCGTGACCGAACAGTTCGCTCTCAATGAGATTGTCGGGAATCGCCGCGCAGTTCACCGCGATGAAGGCTTTCGTCGCTCGGTGGCTATGCTTCCAAATCGAGCGCGCGACCAGTTCTTTGCCCGTGCCGCTCTCGCCCGTGATCATCACCGTGACATCGCTCGCGGTCACCTGGCCGATGACCTTGAACACCTCTTGCATCGCCGGCGAACTCCCCACGACGCCCTCGCGATAGTCGTCCGCATTGATCGTGGGTTTGTAGTCGCCGACCGCCCGCATATCAGCGTGGGTCTTTAGGGCGTTTTCCGTCAGCGACAGCACCTTGGCCGGATCAAAAGGCTTCATCACATAATCGAACGCCCCATATTTCATCGCCTCGATGGCGGTCTGAGCGGTGCCAAAGGCCGTCATCAGCACCACCAACTGCTTCGGATTGACTGACCGGATATGTTGGAGGGCCTCGATGCCGCCCATGCCGCCCATACGCACGTCGAGAAAGATGAGATCCGGTGCCGGCCCTTTCTTCACCATCGCGATCCCCTGCTCGCCGCTCGCGGCCTCAGTCACGAGATACTTTCGCGAGGTCAGCACGCGCGAAAGTGAATAGCGAATCTCGTTGTCATCATCGATCACGAGGATTGTCGGTGGTTTGGCGGCGGGATCGGACATTGGAGAAATCATCGAGAGACGGCCATAAATCGCGAACGAAGGCGCTGGCGATTTTTGTAGGCGCGCCTTTGTTAAGCCGCATGCTTGGATGGTCAATGAACCTTTTCCGCATCCGGGGTATTCGCCTCGAGGTGCATTTTTCTTTCTTCCTCTTGCTGGCGTTCGTCGCCCAAGAAGGCTGGAGCGACGCAGGCTGGTCCGGACTGCTCTGGAGCGTGGCCACGCTCGTCGCTTTTTTCGCCTGCGTCGTGCTCCACGAGCTCGGGCACTCCTTTACCGCGATGCACTTCGGCATTGGCGTGCGGCGCATTCTCCTGATGCCCATCGGCGGGATGGCGGAATTCGAGAACATCCCCCGCCAACCCATGCGCGAGTTTCTCATGACCATCGCCGGACCCGCGGTGAACTTTGTCATCGTGGGCGTTTTGTGGTTTCTGCCGCTGGGCGGCGGCGACGACAGCGTGGCACCGCATTCCCTGGAGGGCTTAATGGAGCAGGTCTTCATCGCGAATCTGGTGATGGGCTGCTTTAATCTCCTGCCGGCGTTTCCGATGGACGGCGGCCGGATTCTCCGGGCGCTGCTGGCCACGCGCCTGCCGTATTTGCGCGCCACGTTCTGGGCGGCAACCGTGGGCAAGGTGCTCGCCGGCCTCGGCGTTGTCGGGGCCCTCGCCGCGCCTGCCTTAAACTTAGCCACCGAGCCGTTTTACATGCTCGCCGTGCTCTTCTCGTTTATCTTTGTCGCCGGAGAATCGGAATACCGGGCGGTCAAGCGCCGCGAGATTGACGACGCCCACTGGCGAATGGTCCTGGCGCGGGACTGCACCGTCGCTCCCCTACCCGTCGAACCGCCGCCCGCGCTGCGATCTTAACAAAAAAAAGAAGGCCGCCGGTTACGGCGGCCTTCAAAATGGTGGACCCTAACGGGATCGAACCGTTGACCTCCTCAATGCCATTGAGGCGCTCTACCAACTGAGCTAAGAGCCCATTCCCGCTAAACGGGAGGTCAGGAAAATCAAAGTTCCGCGCACGAATGCAAGGATTTTTTCAGCGTCCATCCAAATCCTTCGTTCGAAAACGCGCGGTCTGCACCGAACTTTTGCCATCCGGGCGCGCCGGCATCCGCACCCGCGAATAGGCTTCCAGTACTGCCCGATCAAATTCCGCGCTGCCAGAGGGACTGATAATTTTCGCTCCGCGGATGGAGCCGTCAGCACCGATGCGAAACTCAGCCTCAGCCACCAGCGTGTCACTCAGCCCCGGCGGCTTGTCCAACGCCTTCAATAAACGATCACGCAACATACCGAAATACGCGTCCATCATCTCCGGGGCGTCGCTGCGCACGAGCGCTTTGCCGCCTGCCCCGCCTACTTTATTCGCGGTCGATCCACCCTGAACCCCCTTGACGATGCCCTCAACGTCAACGCGAGGCGCGCTCGCAGCCGCAGCCTTGGCGACCTTGGCCTCTTGCTCGAGCCGTTTTTTCTCAGCGGCTTTATCCCGCGCGATCTGCGTTTTGATTTTCGATTCACTCCGGATCGCCTCCCAGCGCATCTGCTCGGCCATAGTCTTGGTTTTGGAGGTCGTCGGCTTCGGCTCGGTCGGCGATTTTACCGGCTCCTGTTTTGGAACGGGAGGTGCCACCGGCATCGGCGGCTTCGGCACGGGCGGCGTCGGTATTGGCGGCGTGGGTACGGGCGGCGTCGGTATTGGCTTTTCTGGCACGGGCTCGGGCTTCGTCACCTCGGGCGCCACCGGCTCCGGCCGCGGCACGGGCGGCGCGGGTACACTGAGCTTGATTCCACCCGGTGAGCCCAGTGCCGGCGCTTCCGTCGCTGCAAAATTATCACCTTCACCTGCGACCAATTCGAAGATTTTCGTGGCCGGTTTCGATTCGAAACTCTTCGAATACGCCGCCAGCAGTAGCACCGCAACCACGAGGCCGTGGAGGACCACAGAAGTCACAAAGGCAGCGGGCATTCGGTCGCTCATGGTGCGGGGCGGTAGTACAACGAAGACGGCCGAGGCGACGAATTCTTAGCCCGACACCTGAGTGTCGATCATGATGCGCGACAGGCCGTTTTTCTTCAGCTCATCCAGCACGACGACGAGATACTGCAGGACCGCCTTGGCATCGCCGCGGATGCGAAAGACGGGCGGTTTGGGGAGTTTCGCGAACGTCGCCAACTCGCGGGAGAGTTGCGCCACGGTCACCGACTTACTGCCCAGACTCAGGCTGCCATCCGACTTAATGGTGATCGTCTCAAATTTATCCGTCGGGTCCGCTTTCGTCTGCAGGCTCTTAGATTCCAGCGGCAGGCTCACCGGCAACGATTGCTCCTGCTTCGAGACGGTCGCTACCACCATAAAAATGATCAGCAGCATGAACCCAAGGTCGATGAGGTTCGTGACATTCAGGTCCGCGATCGGCTGGGCGGAGCGTGGACGGCGAAAATTTCTGGCCATGGTGTCGAGGTCGGAGGGGAGTCGACTTACTTCGATTCAAGTTCGAGCCGGTCGGCGAGGGAACTCGCGTAGTTTTCGATCTCGATCGTCATCGTGCGCGTATTACCGAGGAGAAAATTGTAACCAAACACTGAAGGGATCGCCACCACCAGACCGGCGATCGTTGCCAGCATCGCTCCGGAGACGCCCGGCGCGAGTTGCTGGATTCCCGCGGACTGCTGGGTCGCCACCGCACTGAACGCTTCCATCACGCCCCAGACCGTCCCGAGCAAACCGATGAACGGCGCACCTGACACGATCGAGGCCAAGAAGATCATGCTCGATTCGTAGCGCAGCGTCTGCCGTGCGATCGCGCGCTGAATGGCATTCTCAGCGTGCTCCAGTCGCGCGCGCGAATTCTCGATGCCTTGCTCCTTGGTAATCGCCGCGGCCCGCCAATAGCTCTCGACGGCATCGGCCAACAGGTCGGCATAGGGGATCACGCGTTGGTTACGAAACGACTCCGGCAGATCGAGCAGCGACTTTTGATCGCGGAGGTGGGCGTCGAAGCGGTGGTTGAGCATGCGCAGTCGCTTCAACTCGAAGTGCTTTCCAAACATGATCGTCCAAGCGATCAAACTGAAGAGCGCCAGCCCGACGACGATGAGCTTGTCGACCAAGCCGCAGCGTTCGAAAATCTCCATGAGGTTGGCGGAAGCAAGGACGTGCGGATGGGTAAACAACGCGAGCATAGGTGTGAGTATGTGAAGAGTTGGCGGGTTTGAACGACACGTTCAACGGAAATTCCCGCTGAGTTGCTCACCTTCGTTTCGTTCCTGAAAAACGTCCCGAAAAAATCCGCCGCGCACGAATCTGTTTGCCGCCGCCTGCCCACAATTTTCTCCTGTTCACCTTAATTCATCATTTATGTTTCGTCCCCGCGCCCTCCAAGAACTCCAAGCCAACCGCGCCCGCCTCGGCACCAAGTCCGCCGTCGTCGGTTTTGACGGCTTCGTCGATACCATCGTCACTCCCGTCGGTCTGCGCCGCGGTCAGGGCGAGGATTTTTCACCGATTTCCACCCTGACGGAATTTGGTCAGCGCATTGTCGCTGCAGCCGGCAAGAGTACTAATATAGAGCTCTTCCCCCGCATGGACAAACTCGGCGGCAATGGCCCGATCATGGCCAACGCCCTCTTGGCGACCGGTGCCCGCGTTACGTACATTGGCGCACTCGGCCAACCGCAGGTGCACCCGGTGTTCGCCGACCTCGCCGCAAAGGCGCGGACGTTTTCGATCTGCGACGCTGCCCACACGACGGCGGTCGAATGCACCGACGGCAAGATCATGCTGGGGCAGATGAAATGCCTCGACGACATCACCTATGCCCGCATCTGCGCGGTGATGGGCGAGAGCACGTTCCAAGCTGAACTCGCCGCGGCAGACCTCGTCTCGTTGATCAACTGGACGATGGTTCCCAACATGACGGCCATTCTCGTCGAACTGGTCGAGCGCGTCCTCCCGAAGTTGCCCGCTCACGACTGCATTTTCTTTTTTGATCTTTGCGATCCCGAGAAACGCTCCGTCGAAGATCTTCGCGCCGCGCTCGCTGCCATGGCGAAGTTTGCGCGGTTCGGCCGCGTCACCCTCGGTCTCAACCTCAAGGAGGCCCAACAAGTGTACGTCGCGCTTGGTTTTGACGCCGTCGGCGAAGACGAGGCGAGCCTGCGCAAGATGGCCGCGGATATCCGCGCCAAACTCGCGCTCACTACGGTGGTCGTGCATCCGCGCGAGTGCGCCGCCTGCGCGACCGCCGATGGCACGTGGTGCGTCCCCGGCCCCTACACAACAAAACCTCTCATCACCACCGGTGCTGGCGACCACTTCAATGCGGGTTTCAGCACCGGCCAGTTGCTCGGCCTCTCCCCTGAGGCGTGCCTCGCGATCGGCGTCTGCACCAGCGGTCACTATGTCCGCACCGCCCAAAGTCCGTCGTTGGCCGATCTGGAGACGTTCCTCACTAACTGGCGCTGACATCATCACCTTCCCGCATGCCGCTGAAACATAAAACCTCCGGTAAACTCATCTCATTCGAGGGCTCGGAGGGCTCTGGGAAATCCACGCAAATTGCGCGCCTCGCCGCGCATTTTCAAAAGACCCAACGCGAGGTCGTCACCACTCGTGAGCCAGGCGGCACCGAGATCGGTGAACAGATTCGGAATATTATCGTCCATAATTCCAAGGGCGACGAGATGTGCGCCGAGACCGAGTTGCTGCTCTTCACGGCCGCCCGCGCCCAGCTCGTGCGTGAAGTCATCGCCCCAGCGATCATGCGTGGTGCCATCGTCCTCAGCGATCGCTTTCTCGATTCGTCGACCGTCTACCAAGGCATCGGCCGCAATCTCGCTGCCGATCCCGTGGCGCAGATCAATCGCTTCGCCGTCGGAAACGTCATGCCCGACCTCACCGTTGTGATTGACGTTCCGACGGAGGTGAGTCTCGCCCGCCTGAAGCAACGCGCCTCCGATCTTCCCGATCGGATGGAGCGCGAAAACCTCGAGTTCTATACCAAAGTTCGCGAAGGCTACCTCGTTCTCGCTCGAGGAATGCCGGAACGTTTTCTCGTCGTTGACGGCACAAAAAGCGCCGACGCGATCGAGAAAAAAATTTGGACCGAGGTTCAGGCGCGGCTCAAATAGGGCCGTCCTTTGATCTGACCCGAGGACCTTCGTCTTGTCGCCCGTTCTGATGTCCCCCGTGCCGACTCGACGCGCCTCATGACCGCTGCCACGCCTTGGCCCCCCGCCCTCGCCGGTACTCCGGCCGTCGTTGTGATCGAACAGGCCATCGCCCGCCAACGCCTGTCGCACAGCCTGCTGCTCCACGGTGACGACCCCGATGTCCTCGTCGCCATCGCCCTCGCGATCGCTGACCGCTTGTTAAACGCCAAGGGTGCCTCCGCCCACTTCCCACCGGACCAGCACCCCGATTGTTTCGCCCTGCGGCCAGCAGGCAAGATGCGCCAGATATCCGCCGACGCGACTCGCGAGCTGATCGCCAAAGTCCAGGTCTCCGCCGCCGTCGCCCCGCGCAAAGTCGCCATCCTCCACGAGGTGGATCGCATGAACACCGCGGCGGCCAACGTCTTCCTCAAAACCCTCGAGGAACCACCCTCGAATACCACACTCCTCCTGCTCACGACACGTCCTTACGCGCTGCTGCCCACCATCCGCAGTCGCGTTCTGCAGTTTCGTTTTCCATCGCTCGGCATTCCCCTCGCCGCCGACGGATGGACGCCTTGGCTCGAAGATTACCGTGCTTGGCTCGGCCGCCTTTCCGCCGGGGTGTCCGATAAACGCGCCGTCGCTAACCACATCTTCACGGTCTACGGCCTTGTCGCCCGGTTCGGTGCCGTGCTCGATTTCGCAACCGACGAAGTCTGGAAGCAGCAAAAAGAAAAGCTCCCGCCCGACCTCGCGGATGATGAGCAAGTCGCGATCGAGACCGGTATCGCCAACGGCCTGCGGTCGCGCCTCTTCGCCGAAATTGAGCAAGCGACCCGCGCCTACGCCCTGCCCCGCCTCTGCGCAGGCGACGACGTCGCCCGCCGGGCCATCATCGGTGCCATCGAAAAAATTGAGCACAACGTCGGTTTGCTGCGCCTCAATCTTAACGAGTCCGCCGCGCTCGAGGATTTCCTGCTCGCCTCGCTGCGGCTGTGGACGAAGCGGTGACCAGCGAGTTCGTCGCGGGCACACGCCGAGCGCAGGGGCCGGTTAAGCCAACCCCAAATGCTTCAGCGCCTCCGGCGTCGGTCCGGCGAAGTTTACGCTCGGCACATTGCCGACATAGCCGATGTCCTTCATCCCCTCGGGAGTAGAATAGAATCCGCCCGCAGTCAGGTCGCGGAATTTACGAAAGAAGCCCGCGGCCTTTTTGAATTCAGGCTTCGCCTTTCCGAACGCGCAAATGTCGTCGCAGATCGCGTTCTTTTGTTTAAGGACGAGATCGGCGAACGTGTTACCAAAGCGTTTTTGCGACTCCGCATCAATCCACGCGAGCCCTTCGAGCACGGTGCGTTTGTCGTCGGTGTGACCTGGATACGGTGCACTGATCCATTCGTCGATGAAGTCCGGCACGCCGACTTTCGACGCTGCCGGTGACTTATCATCGGCTGGGATGATCGCGTCGCAGAGCGCCGTCGCGGTCCGGCGTTGGGCGTCCGTAAACGTCAGCGCCCACACGTCGCCCGGTTTGTAGATCTTAACCAAGTCAGGATCAGTGCCGTAACCGACACCGACCGTCGGCGCGCCCTCTGCGGCCATGCCCGCACGTTCCATGAGTGCAACGGAAGCGGTGGCCGCCAGCATCCACTTGATCGCCGAGCGACGATCCAAGCGACGTGAGTCTGCATGTTCAGGGGAATTCATATCAAAGGTTTCCTTTCCGCATTTCCTCGAGGAGGTAATCGCTCGACCGCCACGCGAGCGCCATAATCGTGAGGGTGGGATTTTTGTCCGCGTTGGAGCAAAAGGCTCCGCCATCGTTCACGAAGAGATTCTTCACCTCCCAAGTCTGACACCACTGGTTCGTCACGGATTTCTTTGGGTCTGTGCCCATGATCGTTCCGCCGACTTCGTGGATGATCTTGCCACCCGGCTCAATCGCGGCCGCGCCCGTGGCCTCCGGTTTACCTGCCTTGCCGCCCATCGACTCAATGATTTCTCCGAACGTTTTTTGCATGTGCGCCGCCTGGCGGGTCTCATGCTCGGACCATTTCCAATGAAAACGCAGCACCGGGATGCCCCATTTGTCCTTCACCGTCGGATCAAGTTCGCAGAACGAGTCGTCATTCGGAATCATCTCGCCCCGGCCGGCGAACCCCATGAAGGACCCATAATAACGGCGCGCGTCTGCTTTGAATTGCTGGCCGTAGCCGCCGCCATTGATGCCCTCGAGGCCACTGGTAGAGCCCATCCCGGGCATGCGTCGGCCTGATTCAAATTCGATGTGGTAACCGCGGGCAAAACCGAGCTTTCCGGCGTGCTGCTCTTTGTAGAGCCACCAAGGAACATAGACGTGTGCGCCACCCGCGCCGTCCTCATTGTGCACCGGCAGATTTTCCAGCGCCGGGATTTGCCCGCCTAGCCGCGCACCGACGGTGTCCATGATATATTTGCCGACGAGGCCGCTCGAATTCGCGAGACCATTCGGGAAACGCGGTGATTTTGAATTGAGCAGAACCCGCACGGCCTCCGCAGGACTCGCGGCCAGGACCACCACGCGTGCCTTCACCGTCCGCTCCTCGCGGGTTTTCCGGTCGATGTAGCTGACGCCGGTGGCCTTGCCGTTTTCGTCGACGGTGACCGCGCGCACCATCGCGTCGGTGACGATGTCGAGATTGCCCGTGTCGAGGGCGGGCGGCAGATGCACCGTGGTCGATTGATAGTTCGCTTTGATCGAGCATCCTCGGCCGCACGCGGTCGCCCAAAAACACGCCGCCCGCTCGCGCATCGCCTTCGCGATGAGCCGTTGAGCCTTGGCATTCTTCGGATGCAATTTAGCCGGTAAGTTTTCGGCATCCTGCTTCGCACTCAGCACGGCGCGGTGGATCGCCATCACCGGAATCCCGAGTTTCTTCGCGCGATGTTGAGCGAGCAATTCACCAGCGCGCATCTTCGGTGGAGGCAACAGACAACCGGCCGGCGAATTCGGCGTGTTTTCCAATCCTTCATTCGTGCCGTAGACACCGACCAGCATCTCGGTCTTGTCGTAGTAAGGCGCGAGATCCTCGTAGGACATCGGCCAGTCGAACCCAAGCCCGTCCCGCGTATACGGCTTGAAATCATAGGGTCCGTTCCGCAGCGAGATTCGGCCCCAGTGATTCGTGCGGCCGCCGAGCATCCGCGCGCGCCACCACCAGAATTGTCGTGCCGGATCGCTCGACGCACTCGTGTAAGGCTCGCCGGGCACTTGCCAGCCGCCATCGACCGTCGAGTCGTGGAAACCAAAGGGCTTATCCGGCGTGCTCGCACCGCGCAACGGGGCCTGATTGTTGGTCTGAAACATCGGCGTTTCCTTTACCGGGTCGTAGTTTCTCCCCGCTTCGAGCATGAGGACCTTCGCGCCCTCCATCGTGAGCGTGTAGGCCGTCTGGCCACCGCCGGCACCGGAGCCGACCACGATCACATCATAAACCGGCTGCGTCTTGCTGGAGCTAATGTGGGGCATAGTGAAAACGTGGAGGAAAACTTCGCCGAAATGCAATCACTGTTCATGCTGGACGCACGAGCGCCACAAATTTCTCCCGCGTTTCCATGTGAGGATTGTGACCGCTCTCGCCAATGGTTTCGATCCGCGCCGCCGGAAAATGCCGCCGGATCGTCGCCTCGTCCTCCGCGCCGATATAGTCTGACTTCCCACCCGCAACAAAGAGCGCGGGTCCCTCGAAACGGTCACCCGGGGCGCCGCTCGTGAGCGAGTTTTTCTCCAACGCGCCCAACGCCGCGGTAATCGCCGGCAAATTGATCGACCACCTCCACTGACCCTCTTCGGCGCGCTCCAGATTCGTCACCAGAAATTTTCGCATCGCCCCACTCGTCACGCGGGCCTCCAGCCGCATTTCCGCCTCGGCCCGCGAGTGCACCGTCGCCAAATCAAGTTCGTTCATCGCCGCAAAATTCACCCGGTGCGCCACCCAGAAATAGTCCTTGGGCGCGATATCCGCGACGATGAGCCGCGCCACCCGCTCCGGATGGCGGCAGGCGAGGAGCATCGCTGTTTTTCCCCCCATGCTATGCCCGAGCAACGCCACCTTCGCGATCCCCAGCGCGTCCAGCCAGGCTACCACATCCGCCATCATTTCCGGATAGCTCATGCTTTCGGCATGCGGAGAGCTCCCGTGATTTCTCAAATCCGGTGCCAGCACGTGAAACGTGTCCGCGAGATCGCGCCCCGCCGTCTGCCAGTTGCGCGACGAGCCGAGCATCCCGTGCAGCACCACCAGCGGCGGTCGTCCCACTCCACCCAAATCTCGATGAAAAAGCTTCACGCCAAATAGACGAACGACCCGCTTCATCCGAGCAAGCCTCTGGGAAATATTTTCGTGTATTCCCCAGGTTTCGTGGTTCCACTCCTCGTCCCTTCCATGTCCGACGCCGTCAAACTCACCCCGATGATGCAGCAGTATTTTGAGGTCAAACGTGGCCTCCCGAAGGATACTTTGCTGCTCTTCCGCCTCGGAGATTTCTTCGAGATGTTCTTCGACGACGCCGTCATCGCGTCGCGCCTCCTCGGTCTCACGCTGACGAAACGCCAGGATCATCCCATGGCCGGGCTGCCGTCTCAGGCCCTCGATAACTACGTCACCAAGCTGCTCGCTGCCGGCAAAAAAGTCGCCATCTGCGATCAGGCCGAACCCGCCAAAGCCGGCAAGCTGGTGCGCCGCCAACTGACTCGTATTCTTTCCCCCGGCACCACACTCGCCGCCAATCAGCTCGACGCTGCGCGCAATCATTACCTCTGTGCCCTCGCCCTCGATAAACAGGGCCTGCACGCCGCGTGGCTCGATCTCTCCACCGGCGAATTCCGCGTCGCAACCGATACGCACATCGCCAACCTGCTTCCGGTGCTCACCGCCCTTGATCCCGCCGAACTGCTCGTGATCGAAAACGAACGCGAGCGCTGGCAAGCCGCCCCGCACGACCAGACCGAGGTCCACGCGCTGCACGCTTTTGCCGCCACCCGCCTCGTCACCGAACTCCCCGGCTACCACTTCGACACCGCCACCGGTGCGAAAACCGTCATGGACACGCTTGGGGTCATGAATCTCGAGGGCTTCGGCCTCGTCCATTCGCATCCGGCCCTCGGCCCCGCCGGAGCCCTCGTCTACTACGCGACAGAGAATCTCTGCGCGAAACCGGAAAATCTCCGCGGCCTGCAGGAATACCGCAGCACGCGCACCCTGCTGCTCGACCCTGCCACGCTGCGTAACTTGGAGATTTTCGCCTCCAGCCGCGGGGCCCGCGATGGCTCACTGCTCACCGCCATCAACCGCACGGGCACCGCTGCTGGCGCCCGTCTCCTGGAACGTTGGCTCGCCTCCCCCACCCTCGATCTCGCTGAGATCAATCGTCGCCAATCCCTCGTGGGCGAGCTGCTCGCTCAGCCGACGCGTCTCGCCTTGCTCCGCGAGTTGCTCGCCAGCGTCCGCGATATTCCGCGCATCCTCGGTCGTCTCCAAAATCGTCTGCGCAACCCGCGCGAACTCGGCGGCATCCGTGATACCCTCGCGCAGATCCCCGAACTGCGTTCCTCGCTTGCCGCATTCGGTACGGACGCTCAGCTCTCCGCCCTCAGCTCTCAACTTCAGGAACTGCCGGCTTTGCGGCAGCTCCTCATTAGCTCCCTCGCCGACGAACTCCCCAACGATCTCGCTGACGGCAACTACCTCCGCGCCGGTTACGACCCCGAGCTCGACCGTCTCCGGGATCTCACTACGAACAATAAAACTTGGCTTTCCGATCTCGAACGCGGCGAGCAAGAGCGCACCGGCATCCGCAGCCTGAAGGTTAGGTTCACAAATAATTTCGGTTACTACATCGAGATTACCAAAGCCAATCTGCACTTGGTCCCCGCCGATTATATTCGCCGACAGACGACGGTGGGCGGCGAGCGCTATGTCACCGAGTCCCTCAAGCAAAAGGAAAAGGAGATTTTTCACGCCGAGGAAAATGCCGCCACGCGCGAGCTCGAACTGTTCAATCAACTCGTCGCGTCCGTCCTCGACGACTCCATCGCCCTGGCCCACACCGCCGACGCCCTCGCCGAACTCGACGTCCTCGCCGGTTGGGCTCTGCTCGCGCGCGATTGGAACTACTGCCGTCCGACGATCGACGAAGGCGACATCCTTGAAATCACCGAGGGCCGCCACCCCGTCGTCGAGCAAATGCTCCGCTCGCCCGACACCGCCGTCGCGCGGGGCGCCAGTGCCGCTTTCGTCCCCAACGATACCTTGCTCGCCTGCGACGATGCCCAGATCGTCCTCCTGACCGGCCCGAATATGGCCGGTAAATCCACCTACATCCGCCAGATCGCGCTCATTACTCTCCTCGCCCAAGTGGGCTGTTGGGTGCCCGCGAAATCTTGCCGCGTCGGTCTCGTCGACCGCATTTTTTCCCGCGTCGGCGCCAGCGACGACCTCGCCCGCGGCAACTCCACGTTCATGGTCGAGATGAACGAGACCGCCAACATCCTCAACAACGCGACCGACCGTTCCCTCATTATCCTCGACGAGATCGGCCGCGGCACCTCGACCTATGACGGGCTCTCGATCGCCTGGGCCGTCGTCGAGCATCTCCACCGCGGCGACTCACGCGGGCCCCGCACACTCTTTGCGACGCACTATCAAGAGCTCACGCAACTCGCGAAACACCTCCCGCGATTGCGCAACTTCTCAGTTGCGGTGAAAGAATGGAATGACGACATCGTCTTCGTCCGCCGCGTCGTCCCCGGCGCCGCCGACCGCAGCTACGGCATTCAAGTCGCGCGTCTCGCCGGCCTGCCCCTCAGCGTGATCAATCGCGCGAAGACCATTCTGGCCAAACTCGAGAGCGACGACACCGATGTGACGCTCCCGGCCGCGGCCGCCCCGCAGGCGAAGCCGAAGAAAAAAATCACGGTCGTCGAAAGCGACGACTCGCAGCTTAGTTTGCTGTGAGTGGGGAATGCCGCCGGGCAGCGGGCACCTCGCGATGCGTCATCGGCCACCCGCCTAATCGATAAAATTGAGACATTCCCCCTCAGTAAATACCCCTCGGGATTAGTCCTGATCGATCGTCGCCTGCCCCGGGGTACGGGACGGCAACGACCGCGTTCTTTGATCAAGGTAGTGAGCGGCCATGTCCGCAAGTGCACGGCATCAGCGCCCACGCCGGCGGGGTCCCGGATCAGCAGACCGGAGCGACCTCAGCGCGCAGGGAGGAAGCAGACGACGTGTCAGGCCAGAGCCTCGGCGGCGGGCTGACGCGACGTGTGGCGCTCGGACCAACACGAACCCTGCAACTCAATAC
>Ga0114977_10001035_pt1 | contig 18299 bp, 19 predicted proteins | sample S_130805_MF_Meta_FD_87026 | JGI IMG/M metagenome (GOLD analysis project Ga0114977, IMG submission 87026) | Freshwater microbial communities from Lake Simoncouche, Canada to study carbon cycling - S_130805_MF_MetaG | ecosystem: Environmental > Aquatic > Freshwater > Lake | place: Lake...
AAAATAACTTTATAATGTATATATGGTAAATACTATTTTTTATAAAATATTTCTAAATAAAAATCCACAAGAATTTTATATAGGTTATTTTTTATATTAAAATAAAAAAAAATAAAAAAAAAAAAAAAAAATTTATTTTTTTTTAAAAAATTAAAAAAAAAAAATAACTGCCAAAATATCTTAAATAAAAAATTATATTTAAATAAAAAATGATCATTATAAAAAATATTTTTATGTTTAGGTAATAAATTAATTGTTTTTTTAGGAGCCCATACGTAAATACGTTTGATCGAAAATTTATTATAACTAATATTAGTTAATAAATTTTTTAAATGACTTACGGCCCCCCCAGCAACTGTATGACTTGCGTCAATTCCGATTATCATATTTATTCAAATACTCTGAGAGCAACTTAGAGGAATTTTTAACATTATAAATAGAATTTATAATTAAATTTCTATTAATGATTCCTAATCTTTTTATAGTACTTTTTTTTTTAACACATTTAATTATCGCCCCAGTTAAATCTTTTGTATTGCTACCAATTATAATATTACCTTTATTCTTTTTTATAATTTCATTTGCTCCACAATTCTTGCTTGAAATAATAAGCATGGCACTAGACATCGCTTCCATAGGCACAACTCCCCAACCATCAAATCTTGATGGGAATAATAGTACATCATTACATAAATAAAATTTTTTTAAATTATTAATACTTTGAAATGAATAATATTTTACATTGTTCCTTGTTTTTTCTAAAATTTTAATTTCTTTACTTAACTCTCCATTCCCAATTATTGTAAAAAAAATTTTATTTTGCATTTCAGGATTTAAGTTATTTATAACTTTTACTACTAAATCCAGTCCTTTTCTTTTAATTAGCTGACCTACGAATAAAAAATTTATTTTATTATTATTGAAATTTTTTTTTTTATTTAATTTATTAATTTCTATTGAATATGGTAAATTAAACGTATTTTCATTATATTGTTTATAAAATCTTTCGGCTTCTTTTCCCACTGATAATATACCATCGCCTTTAAATAAAATATTTCTAATAAACAATTGTATTATTTTTAATTTTAGTTTTTTATCTTTATCAAATCTTTCCAGCCAGTATAAGTATTTAATTCTTAAATTTTTTATAAATTTTATTATAAAAGAATTATATTTTAATTTATAACCCCCTAAAATTAAAAATTTTGGTTTAAAATCGTGAATAATTTTTTTAATAAAAAGATTTTTATTTTTATATTCTTCAATAAAATATATAAAATTTTTTCTTTGATAAGAAAATTCATAATTTTTATGATTTTTACTGTGAAACAATACTCTAATATCTAAAAATCTTCTCAAAAAATTAAAAAACTGTAACTGATAATGTGTTATAGTATTTATAATAAAAATTACTCTGATCTTATTTATCATTAAAATTGTTTATTTTTTAGATTGAGTAAGAGCGTTATTATCAATTTTAAAAATCTGGTTAAAAGATTCGCTAAGTAAAGATGTATCATGAGTAACAACAATAATGGTTACTTTGTTTTTTAGTTTAAAAAATAAATTTTTTAAATTTAAAGTATAATAACTATCTAAAAATGAGTCGGCCTCATCAAATAAGATAAGTTCACTATTTTTATATAGTGCTCTTGCTATTGAAATTAATTGTTTTTGACCGCCGGACAAGAAAAGTCCATCATCGCCAATTATTGTTTCTAATTTATGAGGAAACTTATTAAAAGCTTTTTCCAAGGAAAGTATTTCCTTTATTTCATCAAATTTTTTTTGGTCAAAAGATATTTTGTCACAAAGCGTTATATTTTTTGTTATAGTTTCATTTAATAAAAAAATATTTTGCTGAATATAACTTATTTTTTTTATCCAATATTTATTAGAATATATTTTCTGTTCTACATCATCCAAAAAAACTGAGCCAGAACTATGATTTAATAGTCCAGATAATAAGTTTAAAATAGTGCTTTTTCCGGAGCCGTTATCACCTAATATTGCAATACAATCTCCTTTTTTAATTTTAAAATTAATGTTTTTTAAGACTAGTTTGTTATCGTTGCTATAAAAAAAATTAATATTTTTAAGTTCGATTGATTTATTAAAGACTACTTCACTATTATTAATTTCTAAATCTTTATTTAGAGACAAAAATTCTCCGACAATAAGATTAGATGAAATTTTATAGTACTTAAGGGACTGATAACTGTTTAAAAGTCTATTAATTGAGGGCATTGCTTTAAAAATAGACACTGCAAATAAAGCAAACAAAGGTAATAACTTATCAATTTCTCTTTCTGTTAATAAAAAAAAAATCATTGGAGAAATAATTGCGATGATTGCCAATAATTCCATCCAAAACCTTAATATCACATTAATAAAATCTTGCTTAAAATTAGGGGAGTAAGAATTTTGACTAAAATTATAAAATTTTTTAATAAAATCTTCTTGTAAGTTATAAATAAAAATATCTTTAATACCTTTTATTGCCGACGTAACTAAGGTCTGTAAATTTCCAGTATTAGACTGAAATAACACCGACCACGCCAGAACTTTTTTTTTTATAATTCTAAAATAAAAATACAGAATTGATGAAAAAAATATCAGTATAAAAAAAAATATATTATTATTAATATACAATAATAATATAAAAAAAAAAAAAAAAATTTTATTATTACTATACAATAATAATATAGAAAGAAAAAAAATAAAAATAAACTCAATAAATAAAACTTGCAAACTTACCAAAAAATTTTTAACACCATTTATATCCGAAGTTACTTTTCTTAAAATATTATTTGCTTCTAAGGTTAAAAAAAAACTATACCCTTGCTTTAAATATAGAGAAAATAAATCCTTAGACAGTCTAACGCACAATAAATTTATAAATTTTAAATTTAAATAGCTAAAAAAAATCAATAAAGAATTTTTAAAAAAAAATAATAAAATAAATAAAAATAAGATTAAAAATTTAAAGTTAACATTATATTCCAAGCTTAAATGATACAAATAGTTGGTTAAAAAAAAATCAGAAAAAATATCATTAAAAAAAATTATTTTAAATATTGGGATAATCAGTGACAAGGCAAGCATCTCAAGAAATATTCCAAAAAAATTTAATAAAGTATTTATATATAATTGAAATCTTTCTTTTTTTTGAAGTAAAGAAATAATTTGAAATATATTTTTAATCATTATTTCTTAATAAAAAATTATTTTTTAAAATTTAATTACTTTTTTTTACTGATATTTATTATTAATAAAAAGAAATTATTCGCATAATAATATACAATAAAACCAATAAAAAAGATAAACAATCGTAATTAATATTATATTATAAAAATGAAAATTTTAGTAATTGAAACAATTGCCTCTAAACCACACCTAGAAACTGCTGGTGAAATTGCTCTAAAATTTAAAAAAAAAAAACAAAATAATGAAGTAAAATTTTCATGGCTTGGATATAATTTACCTTGGACTGATTGGCAAATACCAAATATATTTCGTCTACTAGGCGGTTCGTATGAAAAAAGAATCTCTCAATTCAAAAAATTATTGGAAAATAATAATATAGAAATTTGCAAGAATATAGAAATAGAAGAAAATAAAATATTCAAATGGAGTCATTCTTTTTCTGGAAACATTAATGCTTTAAAAAAATTTAAATACGAAAATAAACCTCTTGGAATGGGTGTTGCCTCCTCATGCATAACTTTCTTTCAAGACAAAAATTTTCATCCAAAAAAGAAAATAAGATTAGTAAGAACTTTACTCTTTTCATCTGCAGTAGTTTATGAAAGATGTAAAAAATTAATATTACTTGAAAATCCTAAATTAATAATAACTTTTAATAATAGATTTGCAACGTCGTTACCAATTATTATTGCAGCAAAAGAAAAAAAAATAAAAATTCTTAGACATGAAAGAGCAAGTACTTTTGATAAATATATTTTGTACAAATACAATATTAATGACCCGAGAAATTTTTCAAACATTTATAAAGAATGGAAAAGTATAAAAAATAATAAAAAATACACAATCGCTAAAAAATATTTTAATGACAAATTAACTGCCAAACACTACGACGAAATGGGACTTAACTTTACTCAATTTCAAAAAAAAGACTTACTGCCTAAATTACCGAAAAACAAAAGGATAGTTGTTTATTATACATCTACAGATTATGAGAATAGCGCGTATATTGATCTGAAATTTGATCAAAAACAAGCTTTTGAAAAACTATATAAGGCAATTAATCAGATTGAAGATCTTCATCTTGTAATTAAGTTGCATCCAACTCTTAAAAATCGGGATCATGGCAAGGCAGATGAAAAAAGATGGCTTAAATATCAAAACAAAAACACGACCGTAATACTTTCGAATGAAAAATTTTCTACGTACTCATTAATGTTTAGAGCTGACATTATATGTGCTTATCATTCTAGAATAATTATAGAGTCTGCTTATTTTTCAAAGCCTACAATAGGTCTCGTCAAGTTTGGATGGCCCAATGGAATAGGAATAGAATACCCCAGTAATATAACTGATCTAAAAAAAATACTTAATAAGAAGTACAAATTTAAAAAAATTAATAAAGATAAATGTTTAGCAGTGGGTCACTATTATGCAACGTACGGTGAAAAATTTAAATATTATAAACCAATAAACTATTCTGATGGATTTTTTTTGGGTAGAAAACTAGAATGGAAATCAAAAAAAATAAAACTTCTCGAATATATTGGCGTTAGAAAAATATATTATTTAATCAGACCTTTTATAAAATCTTATTTGTAGTAAAATTATAAATTAGTAAATAATTTATTATAATATTAAAATATTAATTTATTACTCTGCAAGGAGTAATTAAAGATATCTTTTTTGAAAGATGAATTACTTATAGCGGTTTTTAAAAAAAAATTACAACTCTTGATTAATGAATCTTCATAATCTTTTTTATCATTTAAATAAATTCTTTTAATAATTTTTGGTTCTTTAAAAAATTTTTTTTTATCTAAATTAATAGCAGGACCCTTTATAATTAAAACATCTTGATTTTGCTCAACTGTTCCATTCTCAAATATAAAATCTATTTTTCTAAAAAGTGGACCATTATAAGATGTAAAAACATTAACAATTCCTTCATTTTTTAAACTAAAAGAAATATAAGAAGTGTCAAAGCTATTTCCTGTTTTTGAATGATTAATAAGAGTTGGGCTATCTAATTCCGTTATCTCAAAATGATAGTTAATCAAATCTATTAAATGTATGGAAACTATTTCAAATATTCCTTTTGGACATTTTTTTTTGTTAGATCTCCAGCTATTAAGATATTCTTTTTTCTTTAAAGCAAGTCCATGAACATTTACAACATTTGCATAAATTAATTTACCTAAATTATATTTATGTCGTAAACTTAAAATATTAGAAATTTTAGAAAACCTCATATTATAATTAAAATATATTTTTTTATAATTTATTTTGCTCAACTTTCTTAATTGAACAATATTATTTACTGGTGGCTTTTCGCAAAATATGAATCTATTTCTATATAATTTTTTTATGTATTTATAATGCGTCTTATTTGGAGATAAGATGAATATAATTTTATTTTTTTTTAATTCTTCAAAATCTTTTTGATCATAATAATTTTTATTTGATGGCTTGTATAAAAAAAAATTAATTTTTTTACTTTTAAGAATTTTTTGTATTCTTTGAGAATGCGTTCCATTGCCTATAATACCAACTTTCATGAAAAGGTTGTTCCGCATTTATTGCAAGGGTTAAAGTTTTTTCTTTCGTTACATAAATGAGCTTTTCTTAATTCGGATATCTTGTTACTCATCCATATGTTTTTAAGAGAATCTGTAGTTACCCCACCATACGAAAGATAACTTTTGTAATCTGCATCGCACGGATTGACCTTGCCATCATACCAAACGTACATTCTTTGCCAAAGATTATAACATGGATCATTAATCTCAGGGTGCTCTATATTGTTATATGTATCCCACCTGTCTAGTGGGTATCCCGCTGTGACATGATCTGATCTTTTAATCCAAAATTTTTCAAACTCTGCACGATTAAGATTTTTATCGTTATCTATTCCAGATACTCTAATTTCAGTAATAGATTTAGGATAAAAATTTTTTCTTATAAAAAATAAACGATCAACATTTTCAACAACTTTTTCAAAATTACTACCAACTCTTAATCTTTCATATTCATTTTTTAAATAATGATCAGATGAAATAATTATTTGAGTAACATCATTTTCAAAAATTGAATGGCAAATATTTTCATTTAAAAAAGTGGCATTTGTATTAATTTTTATCTCATATATATTTTTTTTTGAAGACAAATATTTCAACATATCAATAAATTCTTTATGCATAGTAGGCTCGCCTCTGCTTGCAAGCGTTACTGCACCAACTCCAATTTGATCGGCTTCATCAACTATTTTTTTGAAAAGATCAAATTTCATTACCCCCATAAATGGTTTTCTTGTGAATGACTTATCTGTTTGAAAACAAAATGGGCATTTTAAATTGCAGCTTGAAACAGGTTCAATTAACAAATAAGGAGGATAGCCTAAAAGAATTTTTTTTTTTCCCGAAATATAAAATTTATATCTAAATATTATGTATTTGATTAATTTTTCGAAGTTTGTAATATTTTTTAAAATAAATAATTCTATGTGCTTAGTTATTGGAAAATTAAATTTTTTATTTTTTTTTAAAAAATCAAATAACTCTAGAGCATAAATATCATTATTTTTATATATATATTTATCAATAAAAAGTAAGTTATCTAAAAAAATTTTGGAAATTTTTTCATAATTAATTTCTGAGTTAATTGTTATTTGATCTAAATTTCCATCACTTAACTTTTTTAACTCTGTTTTCATATAAAATCGTATGATTAATTTTTATTATAAAAATTTAATTGCTCTAAATTATAAATACCAAGAGGACTGTCTTTTAACAAAAAATAACATTGATCATTTCTTTTATCATGTACAAATTTCCATTTTCTTTTAAAGCAATTCTTCAAAAAGTAAGAGTTGGCTGTTCTTCCGTCTGCAATAATAATTGTTCCTGGAGTCAAAAAATTTTCAATCTTAGCAATATCACAACTCATAGGCATAAAATCAGAATGAGCTGTAGTTACATTATTTAAATCAGAGCCTGGAGCCCACTGACTAGGACCGTCAAGATATATAAAGTCAGGATTAACTCTTGGTAAATTTTTATATTCAACAGCAAAATTTCCATTATACATTGTCATGTTAGCTTTGGAATAAAAAAACTTTACTAATTTAATTTGTTTGGAATATTTTTTTATTCTTTGCTCTGAAATTTTCATAAAATACTTATTATTGTCTAAGGAAAATATTGTAAATGGATACTGGCATCTTGAAAAAGGTTTTTCTGCACCAAATTTATTTAAGTTTGACAATAACGCGAGGTGCATTACTAAAGTAGAGTATCCTGTTCCAAACTCTAATACTGTAGTTCTTTTGTTCAAAATAATAAACATATACAATCTGTACAAATCCCTCAAGTCTGGTGGTTGAGGAGTCTTCATAATTCTTTGGTCTACTGATTCTGAAATTTTTATTTTACTTTCTACAACTAATTTTTTTAAACCAATTTTTATAAAAAATTTTTCTATTTTTTTATCTGTTATATTTTTTGGGTATTTTATTTTTATTTGATACATAGATATCCTTTAAAATTTAAGTATTGAAAGATAGGCATTATATCCTTAAAACCTGCCCTTTTAAGCATATCTAAATTACCTTTTTCGGAGAAAGGCTCTAAAACTCCTCTTAAGGATTTTTGTTTATTATCAATTTCTTTTATAGTGATCCCATTACTTTCTTTAAAATCATTATATAAAGATGTCAAAATATCCTGAAATCTTGCGTCTGCGCCTCTTATTTTTTCAAAAAAGAAGAATGCACCTCCCCAATTTAATGAATTAAAAATTTTTTTTATAACTATTTGTCTAAATTTTGGAGGAATAAACTGAATTGTATAATAAGAAATTACCATGTCTGATTTCTTAAGGTTCATTCTTGTTATATCTTCATTTCTTATAATGATATTTTTTATTTTATTTTTTTTTAAAATCTTTTTGCTAAATTTAACCATAGCTTTTTCAGAATCTATCCCGATAAATTTGACTTTTTTATTTGAGAAACTTGAAAGCTTAATAAGTAATTCAGCTGTAGAGCAGCCAATATCGTAACAAATTGAATTATTTTTTAAAAAAAAATCGGAAGCAAACTTTATAACATCGTGTCCCTGCAAATAAAATGGTACTGATTTTGTGATATGAGGGACGAAATTATTTGGCACTTTTTTACCAAAATTCCAGTCACCTCTTTTTTTTAAGATTTTTCCTTTTTTTTTCATAATTTAATTAATTTATTTTCCACCATTTCAAAAATATGGTGTCCAAGAAACATATGCGCTTCTTGAATTCTGGCTGTATTATTCGATGGTATTATTAAATCTATACTCGCAAGACCTTTCGCTTTTCCACCTTTGGCACCAAGAAACGAAATTGAAAAAATCCCCATAGTATTTGCTAATTTTAAAACTTTAATTATATTTTTAGAATTTCCTGAGGTTGATAAAGTAAATAAAATATCTCCTGTCGAAGCTAAAGCGGCTAAGTTTCTTGAAAAAATATTCTCAAATCCATAATCATTTGCACATGCTGTAATTGTCGAAGTATCTTGTAATAAAGAAATTACTGGAAATGGTTTACGATTAATTTTTGGTCTAAGCCTAACTAAAAATTCTGCAGCTAAATGCTGAGCATCAGCAGCTGAGCCACCATTCCCACAAATATATATTTTATTTCCAGATTTTAAATTAATATATATTTTATCAATTATATTTTGAATTTTATTATCTAAAGCTAAAATTTTTCTTTTTAAAGCAATAGATTCGTTTATAGCATTTTTAAGCATTAAATATTTTTAATAAATTATTCAAATTTTATTAACAGATTGACCAGCATCTATTGTAAAATTTGAACCAGTTATAAAATCTCCGTTTTTAGAAAATAAATATTCGCACATCGCATAAATCTGTTCAGGATTTACAAAAACATTTAGAGGAACAGTTTTTTTTATATAGTTTTTTACTTTGCTAGGATTCATTCTACTTTTTTTATCCCAATTATTATTTTTTTGAAATATATTACCAGGTGAAATTATATTTAATTTAATTTTTTTTGTTGCTAATAATTTCGCTTTATATTGACAATAAAAATTAAGCGCAGCTTTACAAACCGAATAAGAAATAGGAGCCTCCATAATAGTATTGCCAGCTATAGACGAGATTACCACAATTTTAGTTTTAACATTAAAAATTTTTAAATAAGAATCAATTACATTTGAAGTTGTTAAAAAGTTTGATTTAAAAGAATTTATCCAATCTTCGGAACTTAAAAAATCGTTATTTTTAACAAATTTACTATTCCCAGCGCAACATATTATCAAATCAATTTTTTTAAATTTTTTTTTAACCATTAATAATAATTTTTTTGTTCTTTTATACGAACTAAGATCGCATTTATAATTAAAGGCAAAATTATTTTTTTTCACAGACCTGGATATTGCTATCACTTCATTGCTAACTGAAAATTTCTCAGCAAGGTAAAAACCTAAGTTTCTCGATGATCCAGTGATCAAAACTGTTCTTCTCATTATAAATAATTTATATATTTTTTTTTTTTATATACCTTCTATTAAAAACTGTTTCAGCAATATACCAATCTTCCAGGTCATCAATATCAAAATTATCAATTTTTTTTAAAATAACTCCTTTATTATTTGATCGTAGAAGTTGCTTTTTAAACGCATTATAAGAAAATAAATATTTTGGTTCGCTCCACCTAATATTGAATATTCCTACGTAAGTATCTTTTAACTGTTGTCTATTTAATTTAGATTTTAAAAATTGATTTTTAAAAATATATTTAAAGGAGAACTTATCAGATAAACATTGCTTCCACCAAAGATAATCCCCTTGCACTTTTGCCTGATCTATAACTATACCTAAAAATTTATTATTTTTAAAAATTTTAAAACTTTTCCTTAAAATATCTTTATTAATAAAAGGGTTATTATTAACGACACACACAATAGAATTTTGATCATTAATATTAAGTTTTTTAAATACATATTTATGAGTATCGAATTGATTTGATAAACTTGTTGCTAATTTTTTTGGTCTGAGACCGGGAATTTCAAAACCTAATTTTTTTCCTATTTCTGCTATTTTCTTTGAGTCGGTTGATAAAATTATTCTGTCAAATATTTTTGACTCTTTGATTGATTTATATATCCAATAAATAAGAGGTTTTTTACAGAAAATTTTTATATTTTTATTTTTAATTGATTTAGATCCACCTCTGCAACAAACAAGTGCTACAATTTGTCTTTTCATGTTATTTTCTTAATTCATCTAGAGCAAGTTTTGTACTTCTCATCATATACTCGAATTTTTTTTCGCTCATATATGTGTAAAAAGGCCATGAAATCATATTATCAAAAAAAACATCTGTCTCTTTACAATTTATATTTTTACTAAATTTTTTAAATAAAGAATATCTATACAGAGGACAATTTTGAACAATTGTTTGAATTCTGTACTTTTTAAATAATAGTTGTATTAGATCATCTCTATTTTTTTTAAGTTTCACTCCATTATACCGAGCTACCAAGCAATGATAAACGTTTTTATAATTCTTTGGCAAGAATTGAAAAGTTAACTCTTTATAATTTCTAAAAAAACTTCTAAATTTTTCAGCTCTTTTAATACGAATCTTGTTGAGCTCGTCAACTCGCAATATTAATTCGGACCCAAGAGCGCACTGCGTTTCACCAATTGAGAAATTATATGGCCAGAAATTTTTACTGGCATTAACAATATTATTCATTGCAGGTTTCCAATATATTTCAGGATTTTTTCTAACAAAAGGGTTGACTCCATTATGTCTTAGAGCCTCAATATTTTGATCAAATTTTTTATTATTTACAACTAACATGCCGCCTTCGCCGAGAGTTGTGATGCACTTATTTGAATGAAAACTAAAAACAGATAAATCTCCGAACGTACCAACAATCTTATTTTTGACTTTCGCCCCTAAAGCCTGGGCGCAATCTTCAATTACAATAACATTTCTTTTTTTTGCAAACTTTACTATCTCATCTATCTCAGCTGGCAAGCCATACAAGTGAACAACAACTATAGCTTTTGTTTTTTTTGTTACTAATTTTTTTATATCCGCCAAAGATGAAAGAAATGTATTCTTATCTATATCTGACCAAACAATTTTAGCACCAAATCTTGCAAAAGAAATAGCAGAAGCACACCATGTATGAGCAGGAACAATTATCTCGTCTCCTGCTTTTGTATTTATTAATATCGCACACAAATCTAGAGCATTAGAACAATTTGCAACAGCATACGACTTTTTAACTCCATGATATTTAGAAAAATTTTTTTCAAATTTTTTTAAATACTTTCCTTGTGTTTGCGGCTCAGACTCTAAGGATTTTAATATTAAATTTTTTTCTTTTTTTGAATATTTTATTGATGTATTTGTCCAAAATATTTTGTTCATAAGTTATGAAATAATTAATATAAATTACACTTTTTTTAAGTTAATATAAAATGTTTAGCGAATTCTAAAATAAAAATTAATATTATTACATACTTTATAAATTAAAAATTTTCCTATAAGATTTAAAATATTAGATAAATAACTAGATTTAATAGTATAATGTTTAAACTTATAGCCTTTCTTGTGATTTCCAGAAAAATGTTTTTGGCTAATTCCACTTTCAATCCAAAAAACTACCCATTTATATAAATTAATATTTTTTTTTACTTTTAAATTATTGCTAAAAATTAATTTTTGCAAGCCAAGAAAATTTTTAGGTATATAACAAAAGCCTAGATTTTCATAAAAGGTTCTTCCCAAAAGAATGCACACTTTATTTGCATATGCGGCCTCCACAGCAATTGTAGAAGAAAATACTAAAACTTTCTCTGCATTTTCCATAAGTTGGTATGTACTTATTTTAGAATCAGCTGAAATAAAATGAATATTCTTATATTTATTTGCAATTTTATTTAAAATTTTATTATACTCCCATTTAACATCTTGTAAATTTGGATGAGTTCTTATCCAGAATTGAAAATTTGAATCTGGATTATTATCAAACAATTTACAAATTTTTATAATAATATCGGTTTGACTCCCAAATCGTAATTTATCATAAATGCCACCGATGCTAGTATATTCGTCTTCGGAAGTAGTGAAAAATACAATATTTTTTTTTTTAACATCCCAATCTGCTGGCAATTCATATTTACTCTGATTTTTTACAAAGGATTTATTTACGGGGCTGTTTATTGGAAGACCGATTTTTTTATATTTAAAAAAATTGTATATTTTCTTTTTATTTTTATTAATAGAGGAATTTTTAATTAATCTAACTTTTTTAGAAAAAAAACTAATACTTTGAGGTAAATTATTTTCAAAATTTCTAACTCCCTTACTATTCGCAAATACTGTAGTATGCTCTAAAACGCTTGTTTTTATCTTATAAAGATTAGCCATTCTTAGCGCTGGTCGCGATTGACTTTGTCTGCCGTTATAAAGAAAAACTTCTTTAATTTGATTATGTTTAAAAAATTTATCATAAAAATCTGTCAAACAAATACCTGTTAATAATATTTTACTCAAAGCGTGTCTGGACAAAAAACCTTTAAGCTCAATGTCTCTTATTAGCGCTAAATAACTAGAGTATGTGGCCATACCCAAGTCAGTGTTCTGATAAAAAAAATTTTTTAGATTATTTTTTTTGTTAATATTATAAAAAACTCTCTTTAGCTTAATATTATTTATAATATTGCTTGATATTTTTGGCGTTTCAATTAAATTGAAATTCCCAGTTAATTTTTTTAACCCATTTTTCAATCTGTTTTTACATGCAAAACAAACTACTTTTATGCTATATGGGTTTAGGGAGCATGCATAGTTATTAAGACCAGAGCAAGTCACAATGTATAAAGAACTTTTTTTATCAATGATCTCCTGACTCTTAGAGAGCAAAATCTCTAATTCAGGACTTGGTAACCCGCTTGGAATGTGAACCAAGTAATTCATAAATGAAATAAATTAATATTTACTATTTTTGTATATGAGCTCTAAGCTTTTGAGCAATTTTTATTTCTTCTGGCAAAACGTATCCTATTCTTTCTTGGCCTAAAGCGGTTAAAATTTTCCTTGCTGAACTCATTAAATTTTCAACTCCGTTTATTTCTAAAGAAGCGGATTGGTCGCTTCCATACATTGTCCTATCTAGTGTAATGTGCCTTTCCAAAGAACTAATGCCCAAAGCCAAAGCTGCCAGGGAAATCGAAATACCATTTTCATGCCCGCTATATCCAACATTGCAGTTAAATTTTTTTTTTAGGGCATTTATTGTTAATAAATTAGCATCAGCAGGATGCATTGGGTATGTCGAAACACAATGCATCAGCTCAAAACTACAATTTTCATCTCTAAAAATTTTAACTGCATTCTCAATATCGGAAAGAGTAGACATTCCAGTAGATATAAATGTATGTTTTTTTCTTTTAGCAACTTCTTTTAGAAAAGTTTTGTCAACAATCATTGCTGAAGCAATTTTATTGTATTTCAGATCAAACTTATCTAAAAAATTTAAACTGTTTAAATCCCAGGCAGAAGCAAACCATAAAATATTTTTACTTTTGCAATAATTGTCAATTTGCAAATAATCATCAAATCCAAACTCTAAGCCTATTTTTTGATCTCTTTGTGTTTTACCCCAAGGACTCTCTCTTGGCTGATTTAAAATATCTTCACTATAAACTAAGTTAATGTCTCTTTTTTGAAATTTAACTGCATCAAAACCCGTGCGCGCAGCAAGATCTATTAATTCTTTTGTAATTTTAAGATCCCCGTTATGATTTATTCCTATTTCAGCAATAAAAAAAGTTTGATTCATATTTTAAGATATATAACATGTTTCTTAAATTTAATTAATATATTAATTAAAATTTTTTAATTATTTTTGATGTTTAAAGATTTAATAAATAAAAATGTAGTGATTACAGGTGGAAGTGGTTTTTTAGGTTCTCAAATAGCTATGGCCTTCCTAAAAGAAAGCAGCAACGTAATTATAATAGATATCAAAAAACCTATAAATAAATCAAAAAAAATTTTTTTTTTTAAATGTAATATCGAAAAAGAAGATGAAATATTAAAGACTTCTTTATTAATAAAAAAAAAATTCAAAAAAATTCATATCTTAATAAATAATGCCGCTGTTAATCCTGTGCCAAAAAAAAGTAACATAAAAAAATTTTTTACATCATTTAATATTAACCAATTTAAAAAAGAAATTTCTATAAATCTTATTTCATCTTTTTTGATGTGCAAATATTTTGGTGAGATAATGGAAAAACAAGAAGTTGGTGGCAATATAATAAATATTGCCTCTGATTTAAGTATAATTGCACCAACACAAAAAATTTACAAACATTTAAAATTTTTAAAACCTGTTTCTTACTCAATAAGCAAACATGGGATTATCGGTTTAACAAAGTATATTGCGGCTGATTTTAATAATCATAAAATTAGATGTAACGCAGTTGCTTTGGGAGGCATTTTTAATAATCAAGATAAAAAATTTGTTAGAAATTTGCAGAAACTTATTCCAATGAATAGAATGGCAAAAAAAGATGAGTATAACGATCTAATTCTATTTCTAAGTAGCGAATCTTCTTCGTACATGAATGGTGCTACAGTGGTTGCGGATGGTGGAAGGACAATAATATAAAATGGCTAAGTATTTAGAGATTTTTTACAATAAGAATCAAAAGCCAATAACCAATTACCCAAAAAAATTTGCTGATCATATTATAAATAGATTTGATCTAAAAAATAAAAGAATACTTGAGATCGGTTGTGGAAGAGGCGATTTTATAAATGAATTTAGTACACACGAAATAAACTGTTTTGCAACAGATATAGATGAGAATTCTAGAAAATATTTGAATAGTACAATTATTTTTTCTAGAAATAATATCCTAATTGAAAAATTGGAATTCCCAAATAACTATTTTGATTTTATTTATTCAAAATCTGTTATTGAGCACTTGGAAAAGCATGATAATTTTTTTAGCGAAATTATGAGAGTTTTAAAAATAAATGGCAAACTTCTAACACTAACTCCTGATTGGGAATCTCAGCATCTTCATTTTTATGATGACAATACGCATGTAAAGCCCTTTACTATTATCTCACTTAATAATATTCATTTATTAAATAATTTTACTAATTGCAATGTGGAAAAATTTTACCAATTACCAATTGCCTGGAAATATCCTGCTATTAAATTTTTTTTAAAATTAATTGCTATTTTTGTACCAATAAGATCAAAAATAAAATTTTTACGTTTTTCAAAGGAATTAATGCTTTTATCTATCGCCTCAAAAAATTAATTTTTAATAGGATTTTTTTTTATTTTAAGTGCAATAGCTATATTCTTATTTTCTTTGAGTATATCCTGGTGCTTAAATCTTGATTTTAACCTATTTTCAATTAAAGAAATAAAATATTTGATTTCATTTTTAAAAATTAAATTTCTATCTATTTTGAATTTTTTTTCATACAGCCTTCCATTAATATTATATTTGATAAAATTTAAATTAAGATCAGCCTCCAAACTGCCGTTAGAGCCAATTAAATGAATTATTCTTTTTTTAGGCCTTTCAAAATAGTTGCAAGTTAGATTAACAATTATCTTGTGTTTTTTTTTAATAAATAAAATTATGGCGGAATAAAAATCTTCAACGTTTATTTTTAATGAAGATAGTTTGGCAACAACACTCTTGAAACTAAATAACTTATAATTGCTAAAAATATATTGAATATAATCAATCTCATGAATCTGAGTTAAAACAACTCCTCCTCCTAAACTCTTATTTGCCGCATAAGAAATTTGGTAATTTTCATATTTGTGAAAATCAGCAATATGCTCTCCGTGATGAACATAAGCCGAATATATTCTTCCAAACTCTTTGTTTTTCTCAACAAAATTTTTAATAAAATTAATAATAGGATTGAATCTTAATTGATAGCCAATCATACTAATGATATTTATATTCTTCTTTTGGGCTTTTATTAACTGCAATAACTGTCTTTGATTTGTACACATCGGCTTTTCAATAAAGACATGAATATTATTATTTATACACCAAATTGCCTCATCTGCGTGCCTAGAAGATGGGGTACAAATTAATGCTGCAAAAATATTAATTTTATTTTTTTTTATTTCATTTAAAGAGTTAAAATTTTTTATTTTATATTTCTTTTCTAAATCAATATTATTAAGTACTTTGTTATTTTTTGATAAAGTAGGTGTTATTCTTTTCTTGCGAACTGTATAAAAATTTATTTTTTTATACATAGAACTGAGATTTCTTAAATGTCTCTGCCCAACAGAACCTAGGCCTAAAATTAAAATATTCATTTAAACTTTTCTTTTAAAAATTCTAAATTTTTCTTTATTTCATTAAAATCTTTGTTTTTTTTTGATCTAGCAGTTTGTAATATTAATAATTTTTTATATTTATATTTCCGCAAAAGTTGAGAAAGATTGGAGAAATTAACATTCCCATGACCCAATGGCACTGAGAAACCGTATAATATTCTGTCTTTAATATGAATATTTTCAATATATTTGGCATAAAATTTAAATTCTTCTTCTGCATTATAACCATTAGACGCGCTATTTCCAGTGTCGTAATTAATGCCAAAAGCTTTGGTTGAAAAGTTTTGAATAAATTTTTTAACTAAAGTTGGCGTAAGATCTAATTCAAATAGAAATTTAATTTTATTATATATTAATATTTTTGTAAATTTTTTTAAAGTATTAATTATTTTTTTTATATTATTAATTTTTTTTAAAGAAGAATTATCAACTAATGGTATAATTATATATTCAATTCCAATCTTAGCGCATTGCAAAGTAAATATATTTAATTTTTTTATTATTTTTTGAGAATTATTATTTTTCCAAAAGGGTTCTTGCATAAAGAAATCAGCTGTTACAGTTTTAATTTCTATATTAAACTTTTTCTTTAAATTATTTATTTCTTTTATTTTAATTTCATCGAATATTGGATTTTTATAAAAATTCTCTTTGTCAATTGTCCACTCTATGAATTTAATATCTAATTTGTTTGCCTTATAAAACTCCTTTTTCCAATTTTTGTGAGGGAAAGATTGAATCTTTTTACTTTCCGGTGGGACTAATCTTCCTTGCATCACTCCCAACTTATTAATCATAATTTTTTTTATCAAAGTCTTTTTTTAAATCAATATCTAAGGTTTCTTTAGTAATAAAAGGTAGGATTTTATTTCCATGAAGATTTTTATTTTTAAGAAAAAAAGAAGGTTTTAAAATATCAATATAACCATTTGGTAAATAAGTCGCTGGATAAAACTGTCTTGGATAATTTGTATAATCATATTTTAAATATTTATTAAAAAAACCAACTAAAAAACCTTTTTTAATTTGTAAAAATTTTTGAGGTGGTTGTGAAAATAAACTTACTGACCTCATAGATGTAATTGTATTATAATTTTTTAAAAAAGATTTAATTGCTTTATCAACTACAGTGACTTCTCTATTGGGTGTCGTTGGTCTTAGATGTAAAATTACATCTGGTAGATAATTTTCTTTATCCTTTAAAAATTCAACCGCATGATTTATCCATTCATAATCTAAAGATTTATCTGTTGAAATATTTTTTGGTCTTAAAAAAGGGACTTCAGCTCCATACTTTAAAGATAAATTTCTATATTTTTTTGAATCTGTAGAGACTATGACTCTGGATATATATTTAGATTTTTTTGCAATTTTAATTGTATGATAAATTAAAGGCTTGTTTTTATAAATTTTTATATTCTTATCTTTAACTGATTTAGATCCCTGCCTAGCAGGAATAAGAGCTATAATTTTCATTCAATTATAATCTTATTTAAATTAAAAAATTTTTAAGCATAGGCACAGAAAGTTATAAGACAAAATTATTAACATTGTTATTTGTATCGAAAAATTTTTCAGTGCATAAATCAAGCCAATTGAGCTATTAGTAACGGTAAGCTTAACGTGTTACCACGCTTCCACACCCGTCCTATCAACGTCGTAGTCTACGACGGCTCTA
>Ga0114977_10001037_pt1 | contig 18287 bp, 16 predicted proteins | sample S_130805_MF_Meta_FD_87026 | JGI IMG/M metagenome (GOLD analysis project Ga0114977, IMG submission 87026) | Freshwater microbial communities from Lake Simoncouche, Canada to study carbon cycling - S_130805_MF_MetaG | ecosystem: Environmental > Aquatic > Freshwater > Lake | place: Lake...
GTCCGACAGGTCCGACAAGTCCGACAAGTCCGACAAGTCCGACAGGTCCGACAGGTCCGACAGGTCCGACAGGTCCGACAGGTCAGACAGGTCCGACAAGTCCGACAAGTCAGACAAGTCAGTTGCGCGGTCACCACCCTCATCCCCCGGCCCCTTGCTCCCGCCAGCGGGAGAAGGGGAGACGCGCTTGTGCGCGAACCCGTAGCCACTCGTCGCCAGACGGTGGGTGGCCGCGTCGCGGTTGTGTAATCTTGATTGTGCTCTACGACTGCACGGGTGCGGGGCTTTGGTCGTCGAACGCATGGCGGTGTCCGCGATGCATCCACAATCCCAGACCGGGATTCCGCACGAAATAATACTCTTCGCCATCGGCCGTGCGATGCCATCCGTCGGTAAGACCTTCGATTCGGTAGCGCTGCATCGCGGTTCGCCAATCGCCATACCCATAGCAAACCCCTTCGATCTCCTCTTTACTCAATCCGCCAGGGCAGTACTCGACGTGGAATCGATTCTCGGGGGAGCCGTGTATCAAATGGGCTGCGATCGATAAGTTCTTGCCAAGGGACTCATGGGTGCGGGTGCGTTCGAGGATCTCTTCTGTCGTTCGATAACCATGTTCTCGAATCAACGCGTCCCCTTCGTCGTGCTCGCCGAACCGATTGACCCCAGGGGCAACCACTACGATCGTACCTTGGTCTGCAACCGCCATGCGGGTGCGATAGATGGCTTTATTGCCCACCCAGGTCTTCTTGTACTTGTTCGGATCCATCCATACGACGATTTTGTTCGGAGCGCGATCGAGCCGGAAGCAGTTAACTTTTGCTGACAGCTCTCCTGCTCGGAAAAAGACTGAATGGTCATCACCGATAAACAATCCTCGGACGACCGGGCCTGCGTGGTCGGTCGATTCCACGACGGTCAGAACATACAAGATCGGATACGGTGTAAGAAACATCTCCGCGCCACGATTGAGGATTCTGCGCAATGGGTTGTCGCAACGACCCATGATTCGCTCGCATCCGAAGAGAGCGCTCAAGTAATGACTGTCGTCAATTCCTTCGCTACCACCCGTCCCAACAAAAATATTCTTAGTGTAGTTTGCCATGCCGATGACTTCGTGCGGTACCACTTGGCCAATCGACAAAATCAAATCGTGTCCACCTTGGGAAATAATTCGATTGACTTGGGCTGGCCAAGGCTTCTTATAAATTCCTTCGGTCGCTTGTTCGACGAAAGCTTCATCGACCATCCCAAGGGTATCGACATCGGATTTGAATCGGTGAACTCGGATCAAATCGCGGGGAAGGTCACCGAACATTTTTTGAAGTTCCGGCTCCTTCATCGCTTCGTGGGTACCGAGCGCTGGCATGACATCGGTAAGCCGGTCGCCAAGCAATTGATGGGCTGCTCGCGTAATCGGGCCAGCTTGTGAGTCCATCCGCGTATGATCGGGGGGGATCGCTAAAACCTTAGACGGCGCTTGGACTCCGCGCGCTTTGCAATAAGCATCGATCGAGACTTGCAAGCCCCTGAGGAAATCGTCCATGCCCAGGGAGTGTGTCGAGCTACCTTCTGAAAAATAAATCGTCATATTTGTTTGCTTCGTCTTAAATCGATTTGAACGGAGAGGTTATTGAGCAAGTGTATCGCTGTGAGAAGTTGGGACCGGAGCGACGATCTCGATGAGTTCGATCGCGGGTTCCCGATTGCAATAGATCAATGCGGTTCGGCCGTAGGTGACCGAGCCGATCGGGCAATCAAACATTGCCGATAAAGCTTGACCTGTCCAAACGCGAAACATGTCGATGCATTCGACTTCTCTCAATACAGCGTGTTCGATCAAGACTCGTCCAAGCGGTTTCGCTTCGGATAGTATCTCTTGCTTCGCACCTTCGGGGACAACGGTTAGATCCAGTCGCACGATTCCGTACTGCACAACTTTTGCATCGCGTTGCGTCGACAACAGGATTTCGCGGCAGTAGTGATTGTCGATGGTATAGGATCGCAAGACCTTCACATCGAGTTTGTCGCGATAAAAATCTTCGACCGTGACCGTCATGTGCGATGAATGAGCCAGCAGCCGTTGGTAATCGTTTGGCGCGTCTTTGGATTCGATGCGAACGAAGCGCGCGAACTGACTGCTCTCGGTATAGAAGAGTGACAACAACGTGCCGAACGAAACTTGCGCATCCCGTTCGTCGGATTGTTCTTGCGGTTCTTCAAGGTTCCCCATGCAATGTCTCTCTTCACGCGTTTTTTCAACGCTTGCTTCACACAGTGTTTGCTTCAGCCGTCTTTACTTCAAATGATCGCGAAGCGTGTGTTTTCTGTTTTCTAATTCTCAAGTCAGCTCAATCCGCAGTCCATCGTAAGCTAGAGCTACGTGTTCTGGAAGTTCTCGCCAAAAGCTTGTGTAATCCAGCTCATGTGATAGGTGAGTCAAATAAGCTTTCTTCGGCCCGAGTTCTTCGATGATGTCCAAGGCTTCACCTACGGAAAAATGAGTCGGGTGAGGGCTTAGCCGCAACGCGTCCAAGACAAGGACATCGAGGCCTTGAAGCAACTCCTTGCTCGATGGTGCAATGCAGTTCGTGTCGGTGCAGTACGCGACATTACCGATTCGATATCCAAAAACGCGGCAGTGCGGTCCATGGATCAAAGGGATCGGAGTTAAGGTTGCGCCTAGAACATCAAGTGGCTGCTCGTCGATACGTTGCAAGTGCATCTTGGGAACCGCGCCGGGATGCGTCTCTTGCCGATCGCTAAATGCATAGTCGAAAATCTTTCGAATTCTGCCTTCGACGATCTCTGTGGCGTAGATCGGGATCGGATGGCCAAGCATGAAAGGAAAAAGCCGGACATCATCAAGACCGTGCAGGTGGTCAGCATGTTCATGGGTGTACAAGACGGCGTGCACCAAGCCGATTTTTTCCCGCAGAAGCTGCATTCGAAGCTCCGGCGGCGTATCGATAAGCAAGTTCCCTTGGGGGAGCCCGAGTATTGCGCTCGATCGCGTTCGCTGATTTCTCGGGTGCCCCCCAGTGCAAACAGCGCACGAGCACCCGATACATGGGACTCCTACACTCGTCCCTGTGCCGAGCAAAACCATCGAACCACGAATGTCACACGATTGGGTCATACTCGCGATTATCGTATCTTTCTGTTCGACATGCTAGACGTACCATTCGACGTAAGCTCGTGAGCGACTATCTAATTTTCGTAGATCATCGACTCTGAATCGGCATCCGTTGGCATCGACGAAGTGGACCGTCCAAGCGCTTACCCGGCGTACATCTTCCTCTGCATTGAGTACAAATCTCGTTCGTCCATGATTGGTCTCAACGTCCCATTCGCAAGGTTCTTGCGTCCCGGAAACCCAATGGACTTTCGAAATCTGAGGTACAAATTCGCGAAGCTCTAATTCTTGTTCAATCCAAGATCGCTCTTGGGGATCGAGCTCATCGAGGTTCTTCATGCATACAAGTTCGACACCGTCTTTCGACAGGATCGAAACCCATTCGCGCGGTGTTAGTACCGGATAGAGCGGCACGACCGAGACATCGGGATATTCGCGACCTTGGGCATCATGCAGTCGTAAATGGTTCCAAGGGTCTCGATCGAGACGAAAGCACCAACGACCCTGCGCGTCACGCAAATGAACAGTTCTTGCAAACTCAGCGTTGACTCCGAGCTCTCCTGCTGACCCGTTGACTTGACTCATGGCTACTTCCAACTCTCTGGGTGGTCGAGACTTACTTTGATGGAGTTATTTGGCGAATGGCTAATACGTTCTCACGGGGTATCGTCCAACGACTATCGAGTACCTCGATGACAATCCATTGCGGACTGCTGAGAATGAGCTTGCCCGTCAAGGAGACTTCGGCCCCATTGAGGACACCAACCGATATCGAGGACGGGATGTCGGAAGCTTGCCCTAGCACATCATGGCGAATGAACACAGTGACAGTCTGTCCGTAGAGTTTTGTGAGGACACTATCTGGTGCGCGAGGGACGTCACAGCCAGCACTTAGAATCGCGAGCAATACGGTGAACGGAACTGCGAACGAAACTGCGAACATCGATCGATGCATGATGTTTGTCCCTTAAAGACTCGCATCGGCTTTGCCGTCCGCTTGCCGATACAGTTCGGTCGGAATGAGTAGTTCGGCAGGGACTTCTTCACCATTGAGGTACTTCAAAATCGCTGCGACGGTTTCTTCTCCGATGCGGACTGGGAACTGAATGGGGTCAGCGTAAATCTTACCGTCTCGAATCGCTCGCTTGCCATCGATCTGCCCGTCGAATCCGACAATCTTGATTTTGTCGACCATGCTTGCGTTCTCTAATGCAGCATAGCATCCCAAAGCCGATGGGTCGTTGATGGCGAAGATGCCGTTCAAATCTGGATGGCTTTGGAGAAGGTCTTGTGTTGACTTGTAGCTCTTGTCTTTTGCGCCATCACCTGGCAGAACGCCTACGATTTGGATCGATACTCCCTTTTCTTTGGCTTGTTGCTCTAGCTCGTCACGGAATCCTTTGGTTCGAAGCATCACGCTTTCGACTTGAGGGAAGTCCAAGATAGCAACTTTGCCTTGGCCTCCGAGGGCTTCGATCATCGCTATCGCAGCTTGTCTGCCTCCGCTGTAATTGTCGGTTGCCACGTGAGTGATCACTTTGGCTCCCGAAGCGATTGAAGCGATATCGGCGGTGAAAACAGGGATTCCTGCCGCGTTGGCTTCTTGAATCGCAGTCCCTACCGCGCGGCTATCGCAAGGAGTCAGGATAATGGCCGAGACTTTTTGAACGATAAAGTCTTTGACTTGGTTTTGTTGTTTGTTCGGATCGTTATCACCGCTGACGCTGATGACTTCATATCCCGCCTTGGCCGCAGCACCTTTCACTGCATCGGAGATTTCGATAAAGAACGGGTTTGCACTCGTTAGGATCGAAATGCCAATTCGCTTTCCTTCTCCCTTCGGAGTTGCCGTCTTCTCAGATGCTGCGTCGCTTGAAGATGATGTACCACCACCTTGAGGTTTCGAACCCGAGCAGCCGATAAAACTAGTGCCCATCGCTAGGAACAGTGACGCAAGTAGCAGTGACGTACAGGGTAGTGACGCAAGGGGCAGTGCTCCGGCTGATTGCCAAATGGAATCGACTCGCTTGGAGGGGGCCGAAGTGTGTGTCGTCATTGCGTGTTCTCCGTTAAGTTTGATGGAAGTCCGATTGTGCCTTGGCTGGAAAGCTAGTTCTTATTTCTTTCCTTTTCGCTGGTCGGGCCGAGGCGGACGAGCTCTCTCCGGTGGACGGTTTCCTGATTTCGTTCCTTTGGGAGTATCTCCGGTTTCACTTGAGCCTTGTTTCTTTCTGAAGAACGGTTCGAACAGTTCTGCAAAAGTCTCAGGTGGCTTGGTGTTCTTCAGCTTCGGTTTGTCGGATTTGTTTACCGAAGGCAAAGCGGGTCGTTGGCCTGGGCTGGTATTGGCAACGGCTGAGAGAATTTCGTTGACCGTTCCTTCTGGCAAGGCTTCGAACTCTGCCTTGGGGGTGTACCTCTTGATCAAGAATCGTTCGATCAAGGACCACGTGGAGGAGGTGATGAAGTAGATGCACAAACCGGCAGGTACTCGGAAGAAAAGGACCCCCATGAAGATGGTCATGATCATCATCATCTGCTGAGCGGTGCGAGTCTGATCATCGGTCGCTTTGGGCATCAGGATCTTCTGCTGGATGATGAACAGAGAGATGGTGATCAATGGCAAGACGTTTAAATAGGGTCCGAACCATCCCGATCCACGGCCGGCGATAAAGTCCGGCATCCAGCTATGCCAATCGAGCATCATGTCTGGGCCAGCGAGATTCGAGCACCATTCGATTCCAGGTATCAGCGGTTGTTGTCGCAGTGCGACGTCAACAGAGACGCAACGGTATAGCCCGATGACGATCGGCAACTGAATCATCGCAGGCAAGCAGCCCGCGAGCTGATTGATGCCGGCTTTCTTGAGCAACAGTTGTTGCGCTGTCATCATCTTTGTAGGCTCATCTTTCAAAGCCTCCTTAAGCTTGCTCATCTCCGGTTGGATCGATTGCATCTTTTGTGCGTTGACGGCCATTCGTCGCGAGACGGGGAACATCAACGATCGGACCATAACGGTCAGCAAGATAATGGCTAACCCATAATTCCCGACAACGTAATAGAAGAAGTGAAGGATCAAGCCAAGTTTCACGGCGAAGAATCCGAAGATGTCCCAACCGTATTCGATCGCTTCGTCCAAGCCGTATGCAGCTAACAATTCCGGTGATTTCGGACCTGCGAAAATTTGGTAGTCGGTGGAATACTCTTCATTCGGTGCCAATGTCTTCGATGGCGTGACGAACCAAAATTCGGTGTTGTAAGCTTGTTGGCGATTTCGGTCGAATCCCGAGGCGTCTTGAATCTTGTCATTGAGAACCTTTGCTTTGGCCTTTTGCAAATCTTGCATCGACTCGGGTGAGCCTTCGGCTGGCAGCATTGCGGCTGTAAAGACCTGGGTGTCTAGACCGATGTAGGCCAAGTCTCGTTTGCTTCGAACATCTTGTGGGCCAAACAACGGGAAATCCGGATCTGTCGGATACTTCTTGGCGTGATCTACCAGCGCGCGAGTCATCGAAATCGAATAGTTCTTTTGCTTGTCTCCAACGATCACATCCCGAGCACCAGGCGCAGAGAAGAAGTGCGGTGATAGCTTGGTCGGATACCACCAACCTTCTAGCGAGATGCCGTTGAGTCCCTCTTGTCGCAATGCGATCTCGTGAGGTTTCTCATCGAGGTTGCGAACGATCGTGGACATCTCCATGTGGTATCGGTAGTCGTCGGCGGTAACCGGCTTAGCATCGGATCCCTTGCCCTTCTTCAACCGATACTGTTTGACCAGTTCAAGGTTCGCATCGATGCCCGCAAGTTTGAGTCGTTCGGTTAAAGGCAATCGGAACTCCACGCCCATACCTCCTTCGACTTCCAGAGGACTCGCTTGCCAGTTGGCATCAAGGGTCCCTTCTAGACCCGCGATCACCCTTTCGCTCTCAAAGATCTCTTTGCCATCGATTTTGGCAAATGTTAAACCGCACGATCCCTTCGGAGTGTTTCCGACAACTTGCTCTTTGGTGAAGTCATCTTCGGCTCGCAAGATTGCAGCGGGTTCTTCGGTCAGCTTCGCGATGAATGTCTTCGTCGCCCCCGGCGCAGCGGCTCGTTCGACTTCTAAACGCAATTCGTCGCCCGGTTTCAAACTGTTGAGGGTTTTGGTTAATTGATACAGAGTCGCCGGGCCATCGAGTCCTTCCCAGTTGACGAGTACATCGCCAGGTTGAAGACCCGTGAGCTGCTCTTGCTGACAGATCGCGGTCGCGGCGGCCGATCCTCCTGGGACACTATGAATGATCACCCCGCCCCCGGAACGTTCCTCCGGAGCGAGGTACCCCAGATACCCACCGATGTTCTTTGTATGCAACGAGCGGAAATTGAAGTGACCGGGTTGCTTCTGCTCGACGAGTTCGACTCGTTCGATCATCGCCCCTCGGTTATCGAGGGTTACGAGAAAGCGATATCCATCGGTCGGATTCATCGTGCCCAAGGTCCATCGCTGACGCGGCGGTTCCGATGGGATGGTCAAACCGGGATTTTCTTCAGCGATCTTTGAAGCGAGTTGCTTCGACTCTTCCTGACGCTTCGTTTGCAGAACTTGCAACTCTTGTTGCTTCTTCTGCTCGGCAAGCTCCTGCAGGGACTGCTGCTGTCGCATGCTCGAGATAAAGAAATAGATTGCTAAGCCCAGGAGGAGCCAAGCAAGAAAACGATTGTTACGTTCCACTCGATGTGTTTCCGTTATCGCAGGAGAAAAAACTCTTGGAGGTCTGTAAACCTAGAAATTGTCAGCCCCGTCGCGCAATTTGCCTAGTGCAATTATGGATCCATGTCCCAGCAGCTTCAAACGCGCAACCTCTTATAAATTCATAATTTATGGCAATTTCAACGGCTGGGAAACCAATCACCGCCCGTTAACTTCGTTGCAGCCGGCTTAATAGGTGCAATCCGCGGAATCCTCAAAATCCCTCAACTCCCCCCATCTGGACTTCCGATAGACCCCATACATCCGATTGTCACAGCGAAGGAACGGAGTGGTTCCTTCGATTTGCAAGCCCGTATTCGATGCTGGGGGTTAGGTTATGGTCTCGTCGAAAATCCAACGCGCAAGAACCCGAAATAGAGCCTTTTTGATGGCAAGCTTGTCCCTGGGAACCACCCTGGTCGCTTCGTCCTTCGATCTCGCTTCGGCGCACGATTGGAATCGAAACGCTCCCATGCGAGCCATCGGGATCCAGCCGAAATCGGTTCCAGCATCGTTACCCGCACCGATCGCCTTGCCTGCTCCAGCACCGTTGGCAGCACCGGCACCTCTAGCTGCTCCGGCACCGCTGGCAGCACCTGCACCGTTGGCTGCACCAGCACCTCTTGCAGCACCGGCCTCACTTGAGACCAACGCTTCAATTCCCAACATCGTCGAGCTTCCTGCTCCGAAATCCTTCCCGACTCCAGCAGCACCTCTCGAGCCCATCCGATTGGCTTCTGCCGGCGACGAAAGCCAAACCACGGTCATCAACGCGGTGGCTACCAGTGCCGAGCGTCAACCAAGCTTGGTAAAAGTACCCGCGATGAAAGTCGCAACACCTGTTGCTCAGAAACAGACTCCGCAAGACCTTGAAACATCGCGCAGCATCGGCGCTAAAGTCCGCTTGAGCGCAGGCAGCTTTGTTTCCAGCGATTCGATTGCATCAGGCATCGCTAGTCTTCCATCGCAGACCAATTCGTCGAATCTGAAAGTAACTCGCTCTGGGGATATCACTGCCGAGACCCCTGTGAAGCTCAGCTTTAGTTCCGATCAAGTCGTCGCGGTTCCTGCGTTTCCAAGTCCTAATAGTCCATATGCACAAACCGGTATCGAGATCCCTGTTCGGGTCGACGATACAGTCGATGCTATGGCGAATAATCTTGCACAAGCCATCGGTTCTACGGCAGCACCGAAGATCGTGCCGTTGCCAAGCCTAGAGCTCGCACAAAGCACCGATACGGTCGCTTCTGTGCCTCCATCGAGTTTGCCTTCACAAGAAACATCTGGTGGAGCAAACGATGGCTCCATCGGCAATACCGTCGAAGAAACAGAGGATGCTCAATCGGGAAGTGACGATGCGAATGGTGCGGATAATGTAGTTCCGGCAAGTCCACCGCAATGGAATTCGCTTCCAAGCATTCCTGCTTCCTTACCGAGTGCACCTGCGACAAGCAACCCTTCAACCACGGAAGTAGCAAAAGGTCCGCAGGGGGTAAGCATCCCAACTCCGGCTTTACCGGCCGTTGTGGTCAATTTTCCAATTTCATCGATTACGCCAACGCCAAGCCAGCCACCTCAGAGTGAACAAACTCAGAGCGAATCAGAGTCGAATGAATCGGCGGCCAAGGCTCCAGTAGAGGCGGTCAAAACCGTTCAACCTGCACCTAAAGCCGTTCAACCTACGACAAACGCGATTCACCCTGCAACCAATACCGTGATCGCTGCACCGATCATGATTTCGGTGCCATCGGTTGCATCGAAAGACGATGCGGAATCGCAAATGACGCAAGGTGCCCAAGCGAGCGTCGCAGGAATCGCGATGACTACCGGGCCACTGGTGATGTCATCGGGTAGTTCGCAATACGACGTTGATCGCGGCGAGAGATTGCAGATGGAAAGCCAATCGATGCGTGCTCTGCACGTCAGAGGCAGCATCTCGAAAATACACATCGTCGATGGCTCGGTCTGCCGCGTCGTTGCGAATGGTAGCCGACTGTTTGTTGTCGGAGATCAACCTGGAGAGACACTCATTGAGGTTACTTCGGAGAGAAGCAGCAAGCCGACTTATGTAAAGGTTTCTGTGGTCAAACCTTGGCAAGTGGCCAGCAAGTCGAATGTTGGCGTTGAAGAGATCCAAGGGGTTATAAGTCACTTGGTTCCAGATGCGGAAATCGAAGTCAAGCCACAAGCTGACGGTACGCTGATAGTTAAGGGTATGGTGGAATCGAACGACCAAGCTCGAAAGATCATCGGTTCGATCCGCAAGATGGTACTTGTTCCGGTCATCGATGCTCTGGAGGTCCGGTAAGGACGAAGTAGGAAATGCGAAGTTATATCCAGTCGATATTCAATGCGATAGCATCTTTGCCAACTAGGCTGTCGCAAGATCGACTGTCGCGATGTCGACTGTTTCGAGGGGCTACCAATCGCAGAGTCCTTTGGGCTAGCCGACTGTGTTTGGTTGGGTCGGTGTTGTTTCCTGGCGTGGGTTCCGTACAAGGGCAATCGCCAGTTGTCGGTTCGGCGGTAACGATGCAGCCAAGTGCGCAAGTGCCCGCAGGTGGTCTGACATCGAAAGACTATCTGCGGATGATGGAACAAGCCAATGAGAGGTCGGGGATCTCGGCATCTGGTGGAAACTATCGAGGTGCTCTACCTCGACCGGCAGGTAGTTTAGATCAACCGGTCATTGAGCCTACATCACCTGCGGTATCTACCAGAACCTTTCCGGTAATTCCATCTGCAACTCCGCGTAGTGATCAACTTGCGATTCCTCCGTCGCCGACTACATCCAATGCATTTGGGGCAGTACCTAGCACCGCAAATCAACCGGTGCCCAACCTTGCATCGCCTGCACCTTATGCGGGTGTCGAAGGCTATCCAAATGGGAGCTACGGTTTCTCAAACCCAAACGTTGTAGATCCGAACGCAGTCAATAACGCCCCGGCAAATTACAACGTGAGACATCGACCGGTCGGTGCGATGTCTGAGCCCAAAGCGGCTAGCTTTGACGGTCCGCGATGGACGATGCGGTATGCTCCAGTCTGGATTCATCGCTCGGGAGATGAGAATTTAACTTACACACAAGGCACCACGTTGAGCCCATTTGGGGCCGACTTCGGGTCGGACATCACGGTTGGTTTCATGGCTAACCCGATGGATTCTTATGAGTTTTCGTTCCTTGGTTCGCTCCGTTGGAATCGATCGCAAAGCTCCGCTGGGCCTGTGAACGCAAGCCTTGTTTCGGTAATTCCTGAATGGTTGACGAACTTCACGAACGCCTCGCAGCAGCATCAAGCCCAATCGGCGAGTTATCGATCCTATGGATTGCACAAACGATGGCTTACCGACGAGATCAACAACTATCGTGTCGGATGTGAAGTGATCGAATACTCAGAGACACTCTCATTGGATTCCCAAGGTTCGGCTGGCAATTCGCCGAGCGGTAATCCCGCTGTGGGAACCTTCAGTACCTCGGCAGGTAACTCTCTTTTTGGTTGGTCGGGAGGACTGGAGCATTGGCGTCCGATGGGAGAAAAGTTTTCGATCGGTGGGGCTGCCGATGCTGGTCTGTATCTAAACTCTGCTGAATCGTCTCTTTCGGCTTCGAGCGGTACGGGAGCAAATATGAAAGCTATCGACGACGAAATTTCGATCGCTTCGATGTTTGCGCTGCATTTGAGATCGCGATATCAACTTGGGTCGAACTGGACGCTTTACGGTGGCTATCGATGGTGGGTCTTAACCGGTGTTGCAACGGTCGATGATCAAGACCATCGTGATTTGTTGGAGGATCGCCCGATTGCTACGAGCTCCGATGACTCGATTTTGTTTCATGGTGCAGATGCTGGTATTGAATGGAGATTCTGAGTGGTGGGGGAGGCGGGCCGGGAGCCCCGCCCTACGGCTTCGCGCGTTGTTTTGAAACACAGAGAATGACAAAAGGCCGAGGAAAGATTCCCCGGCCTTTTGTAGTTTATAGATTGTTCGGCGAAACGTGTGCGAGACTTGCGTTGCAACTGTGTCGCTGAACTATTGCGGAAATTACTTCGCTGGTGGAAGAATGACCGAATCGATGACGTGGATCACGCCGTTGCCCGCGTCGACGTCGGTTGCAAGAATCTTTGCACCGTTGACGTAAGCTGCACCGTCTTTGACAGTGATTTCTACTTTGCCACCTTGGAGGGTAGCTGCAGACTTAGCCTTGAGCGCGTCTTCAGAGTAAACGCGGCCTTCGACTACGTGGTAAAGAAGAATCGCTTTGAGCTTGTCTTTGTTCTCTGGCTTGAGCAACGACTCGACGGTTCCCTTTGGCAACTTGCCGAAAGCTTCGTCGGTGGGAGCGAAGACGGTCAGAGCCTTGTCGCCACTGAGTGCATCGACGAGACCTGCTGCTTTAGCTGCTGCGAGCAAAGTCGAGAACTTGCCTGCTTTGGTTGCAACTGCTGGAATGTTGTCCGATGCTGGGAGGATGACGGAGTCGATCACGTGGATCACACCGTTGGTGCAAGCGATATCGGTTGCGACGACGTTGGCACCGTCAACAGAAACCTTGTCGCCATCAACCTTAACATCGATTCGTTGACCGTTGAGCGACTTCGCACCCTTGAGTCCGACAACATCCTTCGCCATGACCTTGCCTGGTACGACGTGGTATGTCAAAACAGCCTTGAGCTTTTCCTTGTTCTCTGGCTTGAGCAACATCTCAAGAGTTTCCTTAGGAACTTTAGCAAACGCATCATCGGTTGGTGCGAATACAGTGAACGGTCCAGGACCATTAACTGCATCGATCAAACCTGCTGCGGTCAAAGCCGTCGCAAGAGTCTTGAACTTGCCAGCCTCTACAGCTGTTTCAACAATGTTCTTTTCAAAACCAAACGCAGTGGTCGAGGCAACGCTCAACAAAGCACCCGCGATAATCTTCGATAACTTCTTCATAGCAATCACTCAAACCTATGGAAGGAAACTGACGGATACTACCTGAACGGCTCGGGCAGCAAACTTAAACCCGTATGGGTCAAGCCCCACTGAGTTTTCGAGTCGAGCCTGGGCTTTCGAATCGCGTCTCGCTTGGGACGTGTGACTGTATGAACGTTGTCAAGCGGTACAGTCGATATTTAATCAAGATGAATGTCGAAGGTTTGTTAATAAATGCTGTTGGGGGTTGACGCACTACTACAATGCAAGCCGGGCGTTTTCGGTCAGAGAACTTCAAAGTTGAGGAATAAGATCTCGAATGGGGAATGAGCCACAATTGCCAAGTTCTGATTCGCAAGTTGTTGATGGGGCGGGTGAGAATGAAGTATCGCGATTTAAAGCAGTTGTCGTGGGTGCTTATGGTGGGATAGGTCAAGCGACTTGTAAGGCGATAAAGCAAGCGGGTGGCGAAGCTTTTTTGATCGGTCGAGATACGGAGCGGTTACAAGCTTTGGCGACGGAGTATGGCTGGCGTCACTTTGTTGGGGATGCGAGTGATTGGGAGGGGATGGTTCAAGCGGCGGTTGCTGCCGATGCGCATTTAGGTGGTTACCATTCCGTGATACATCTAGCAGGTTCCGTGCTGCTTAAACCGATTCATTTAACGAGCCGCGCCGAATGGGATAGTGTGATCAACACGAACCTTACTTCTGCTGCTGGGGTTCTTAGGGCCTTTGTGCCGAAGTTCAAGGATGGAGGGTCGGTGGTGCTGATGAGTTCGTCGGCAGCTTCGATCGGTTTGTCGAACCACGAAGCGATTGCGGCAGCGAAGGGTGGAATCGAAGGCTTGGTGCGGTCAGCGGCGATGAGTTATGCCGCGAAGCGAATCCGGGTTAACGCCATCGCGCCAGGGTTGGTGCAAACGGCTTTGACACAGCGAGTTTGGAGCAATCCTCGCAGCGCTGAAGTTTCTCTCGGAATGCATCCCTTGGGTCGTTTCGGGGAACCAGAAGATATCGCCAGAGGGATTTTGTTTCTTGCCGATCCTCGCAATGATTGGGTCACCGGCCAAGTTCTACAGATCGACGGTGGGCTCGGGTCCCTGAAAGCGATGTCGGCCGCCAGCCGTACGGGTTGACCCACCGGCGGGGATCTGTTCCGATACTTTCTGTATCGATCCTTGAGAAGAACAGCCAAACCGTGATTTATTTCGACAATAACGCCACAACACAAATCGACCCAAGGGTTGCTGATCAGCTGTGCGAAGAATATCGGAGCCGACGGGTTAATCCGAGCAGTCAGCATGCGGGGGGCAGGCAAGCTCGCAAGGTGGTTGAAGATGCGCGCGAGAGGATTCTCGGCGGACTTGGGGCTCGCATCATTGGGATGCACAGCGACTCTTTGATTTTTACCAGCGGTGGAACGGAAGCGAACAACTTAGCAGTCTTTGGGATTGCAGCGATGAGGCCGGGGACATTGGTTGTCTCCTCGATCGAGCATCCGAGCGTATTGGCGGCAGCCGAAAGGCTTGGGCAGCTTGGTCGATCCGTTCGCTATTTGCCTTGCGATTCTTCTGGTCGAATTGATCCTGAACCGTTAAAGACATGGTTGCAAGATGGGGAGCAGATAGCGTTGGTATCGCTGATGTTAGCGAACAATGAAACCGGAGTTGTTCAGCCGATTGAAGAGGTTGTTGATATATGTAAACCGCACGGGATCCCTGTTCACTGCGATGCCGTTCAGATGCTTGGCAAGCTACCTTTGTCTTTTGAGAAGCTTGGGATCGATGCGATGAGCGTCACGGCGCACAAGCTTCATGGGCCGGTCGGTATCGGAGCGTTGTTGGTTCGACATGGGGTTGCGATCGAGCCGCTGCTCTATGGAGGCTTCCAGCAGTTAGGAGTCAGGCCTGGAACGGAGAATCCGGCGTTAGCGCGCGGGTTCGCCATCGCCACCGAGTTGGCTTGTGGAGAATTGGCAGAGAGAAGCAATCGCATGGCAGTGCGACGCAAGATGCTCGAAGGGCTGTTGCTCACTTCGCACAGATCTGGCGTGATCAACGGCCAGGAAGCGCAGCGGCTTCCTCATACCATCAGCATTGGGTTTCCGGGTGTTGACCGACAAGTTCTCCAGTTAGCGCTCGACCGAGTCGGAGTCGCTTGTGGAACCGGTTCCGCTTGTGCTAGCGGTTCGAGTCAACCATCGCACGTATTACAAGCCATGGGTTTGAGCCCCGAAGTGGTTCGAGGCTCGATTCGTATAAGCTTGTCTCACGAAACGAGCGAAGAGGAAGTGGTCGAAGGAGCGGCGCGGATCGTCGAAGCAGTAGAGCGATTGCGCCGCCTTCATTGATTCCATTTAGCCAGCCATCGCAATGGGTCGATCGATTTCGAGTTGGTCGCAGACGCGTTCCAAGAGCCGATCAGTTGTGAATGGCTTTTGCATGAAGTCGTCGGCACCGGCCATTCTCAAATCGGCGATCTTGTCCGATTCGACCATACCCGAGATGCACAAGATCTTCACAGTATCCATGGTGCGATCCGATCGAACTCGCTGGCATACTTCGCGGCCATTGATATCGGGAAGCATCACGTCAAGGACGACCAAGTCTGGTCGGAATTCTTTGACTTGCATACCGGCATCGAAGCCATTGTTTGCCGTGCGGATGTCGAATCGACCATCTCGTTCGAATGTATCTCGCATCAGATCTACCAGGTCTTGATCGTCATCGACGATCAGCAATTTCTTTTTGCCGCTTTCAAGTGCATCGGTTGGGATGCCGTTGTCTTTCATGAAGACGAACAACTGATCGCGAGGGATTCGACGAAATCGACTTCCTGGTACGCGAAATCCCTTGAGGGTGCCGTTGTCGAAACAACGGATAATTGTTTGCTGGCTGACTTTGCAAATTTTGGCAGCCTCGCCAGTGGTAAAGACTGTTTTTGTAGTGGACATGGGACTCAACCATCCTTGTTGAACGCTCATGACCCGCCGACGCGTTGCCTCAACGGGTCTATCCTGTAATTCCAACCAGGCTCGCCGATCTTACCAAGCTTGCCTTGTACATCGGGGAGGATAGTCAAGTTCCGTAAGACGGGTCAAGACGGATTTAAGACAAGTAAGCCAAACATTTTCGAGAAGATGGGCGGTTCCCAAAGATGGGTAACCGCCGTTAGTTGCATCGGCTTAGGGGGAGTGCGAGGTCTGGAGCCTTCAGCACGAGATTGAGGGCCTTGAGGCACTACTGTGCAAGTACATTAACCTTGCCGTGATCATCGCAGTGACCGTTGTGTTGGTGGTGCAAATGACCATCGACGAGGTAATCGACGTGATCCCCGTGAGGGACAGCAGGGTGGCCGCAATCCGGTCCGTGTACGTGCCCGGCTTCGTGACCACTGCAAACGTGCCCGCCCGTGCAAGCTGCAGGGTTTGCAGCGGTGACTTCGATCGCGTGCTCTTCGATCTTTCCAGCGGATGTCGGATGGTGAAGGTGCCCATCGTGCAAGTAATCCACGTGTCCGTTGTGCTCGATGGCGGTATGGCCGCAGCCTTGGCCGTGCACGTGGTCGTGGTGGTCATGATGATCGTGGTTTGTAGACATATTGGATGCTCTCCGTTGTGAAAGGAACGACAAAAATCTCTAACTGTGTATTTGGAAGGTTGTGTGCCCGTGCGGCGGTAGTGACCTATGCAGGGGTTAATCGCGAAAGATGCGGAAGTGTGGGTTTGTGGGTCAGCACGATTCTTCTCCATGGGCTAAACCGTTGGAGATGAGGTTTTTGATGTGCTCATCTGACAGCGAGTAATAAATGTGTTTCCCCTGCCGACGACTTCGGACAATCTTTTCGATTCGAAGGAGTTTCAAGCGTTGGGAGATTGCCGGTAGGTTATCGCCCAATCGTTCAGTAAGTTCAGTTACGCACATTTCTCTTCGTGCGAGGAGTGCGAGAAGTTGCAATCGGCTTGGGTCTCCCAGAGCACGAAAGATCGATGCGGCCCGCGAGCATAAATCGATGTCGATCAGGGGTTCGTGGGTCGAAGGATGTGCGTGTCCATCGCAGAGAGTTGGGGCTGCTTTTTTTGCAGTAGCTCGTTTCATGGCTCTCTGAGTATTTCCCGTGCGACGCTCGAACAGTTGCTTAGTTGATTAAGTGTTTGATTGTAAGCCAGGGTTTTGGGTCGGGCAAGGGGAATTTCGTGGGGTTTTTTGAAACACAGAGACACAGAGGCACGGAGAAGTCAGAGGGGTAGCCAGCCGACGTGGTAGCCACTCGTCGCCAGACGGTGGGATCTCAGAGCACGGTGAATTCTATTCAGATCGCGCTGGTAAGTCGGGGTGAAGGCGGGCCGGGAGCCCCGCCCTACGATTTGAAGAGAAACAGAGAGGTCAGAAGGGTAGCCACTCGTCGCCAGACGGTGGGATATCAGAGCACGGTGAATTCTATCCAGATCGCGCTGGTAAGTGGGGTGAAGGCGGGCCGGGAGCCCCGCCCTGCGATTTGAAGAGGCACAGAGAGAGTTGCGTTGCTTGCCGTAGCAACAGGTCGCCGTAGCAACGCTTAGGGGGTCGTGGGAGTTGGTGGTCGCCGGCGCTGCGCCATCTTGGGCTCCCCCTCGACCAAACGATTTGTACTGCCAGGCTCTTTGTGCAACTCAAAAGTATCGTACAGCTCCCCGATGGCTGTCCTGGCTTCATACGTGAGCTTCGTCCCCTCAAGCGTGATGATCTGATACAACTGGGTATCTTCTCCCATCCGAACCATAAACGGTTTGGGGTCGACGTTATACATCTTCGGTCCACTGACACTCACGACGTAGACTGTCCCATAGTGTTCGTCATACTTCGTTAAACCCTGTGCCTCGTTGGTGACTTCACCTGCCGGCAAGCCTTCTGCTTTGGCGAGATCCACCGGGGTGCTCAATCCTGTGCGCCCATACGAATGGTCGTGTCCTTGTAGTACAAGGTCGACTCGGTATTTGTCCAAGATAGGTTTCCAGGCTTTTCTCAAAGCTGCGTTATCGCGATCTTTGGCGGTCGAAAAAATCGGATGATGAAACGACACGATTACCCAGGGTTTGGTATTCTCGCTGAGCTGTTTTTCCAACCACACGGCTTGTTCGGCTTGTTGAAGATTGCTGTTGAGAATGATGAACTTGGCATTTTGATAATCAAAGCTGTAGACGGTTTCTTCCAAACCCGCAGGGGCTTGTTCGGGTAGCGTAAACTGTGGCCTCCAATGCCGGGTCAGCTCCCGCACGCCGTCTTCCCTCTTATGCTGTTCGTGATTACCGACTACCGGTACGTTGGGGATTGTCGCATTGATCCAAGCACCTGCGCCGAACCACTCGCCCCATTCCGCATCAGATTCCGCAGTGTTGATCAAATCTCCAGCATGCAACATGAAACGTGCTTTTGGGGCATCGCTGTAAGCTTCCCGGATCACTCTCGACCAGTGGCTCCTCAAGTTGTTCTGCGCATCCCCAAAATAGATAAATGAGAAA
>Ga0114977_10001043_pt1 | contig 18224 bp, 34 predicted proteins | sample S_130805_MF_Meta_FD_87026 | JGI IMG/M metagenome (GOLD analysis project Ga0114977, IMG submission 87026) | Freshwater microbial communities from Lake Simoncouche, Canada to study carbon cycling - S_130805_MF_MetaG | ecosystem: Environmental > Aquatic > Freshwater > Lake | place: Lake...
ACCAGCGGATTCTTCATATTCATTATTTTGCTCCTAGTAGCGGGATATTAAACGGTGAACCATCTTCATCGCCTTTGTCAGTGAAAGAAACGTGGCAATGGTGATCGTGCTTATTGATGCCCTCATAAGATCGCCAAGCCCAATTTTTTTTAGAACTGGCAATCTTTCCTGCAAAAATGACATACTTGATCCGCTTGTCCCCTGCCTTGGCGGCAAGCCGTATCTGGTCTGCAAGATAAGGCATTTCGTCTGGTTTTGATATTCCATGGAGATCGCGGTCAATATCAATGGCGTGGCATATACCATTTGTAGCAATATGATCTGAAGTGCCAGCCGCGACATGACGTGCATCGGCAATCCAACCGTCGGAACGTTTGTCTCTGTCAGGGTAATTAGCATTAACAGCCGCCCTTAAAGTTTCTCCAGCCTTGCATAATCTTGGTTTCATCCCAGCAAGATAGCCAATTCAGCATCCGATAGACCTAAGCGCTCTGCAATAGCAGCCTTAGCCTCTGCCTTTTCTGCCGCGGCTTGTTCCTCATCGGCTTTAGCCTTTGCATAAGCAATAGCATCTGCCTCGCGTTGCTTAACTTCCTCGGCTGTAAGTTCCAATTCTGTAACTTCGCCTGTCTCGCAATTAACGATTATCTTTGTGTCTGCCATTTTATCTCCTTATGATGATTTGATGCCGTAAAGACTTGCTGTTGAGTATTGCACTAAAGTTCCCACGCTTGGCGTAATCGTTACTTGGTTGATAGCAGCGGTGTTAGACCAGAGGCCCGCAGTTAATCCTGCAATAGCGGCAACCGCATTATTTTCTGATACTTGGTCAACACTTAAACTCTTGTTGGCTGACCCCGCGTAGTTTGGAATATAAATCTCAGCGCTACCAAACGTGGAAGTGGTGGCTAAAGAACCTGTGCCGTAAGCAGAATAATCAACAGCCGTGGTTACTGCATTACTAATTGATGAAGGTGTTCCAGTACCAAGACCATATACAAGTTTGGAAGTGTAACCCGTAGCAGAACCGTTAAAGGTAATACGGCTGTTTACATAGTTGCCAGCGTCAGTACCGCGCAAGGATAGTTTTAGTACTAAATCTGTGTAAGTGCTAGGTATCGAAGTAAAATCTATATTGGCCGCTCCCAAGACTCCAACCGTTACGGTGCTGCCAATTTGGATATAAGTATTAGCCATTATGCCGCCTTAATTCCGTATAGGGTAAAGGTTGAGCCTGTGTTTATTGTGTAACCGCCTGATGTAATAATATCAATGCGATTGACCGCTTCTGGAGTTTTGCGCCATAAATTGACGTACGCAAGCGTATTCCCGTTAGAACTAGACCTACTTAATAATGTCTTAAATGTAGTTGTATTTGAATAATTCATAATCTGGGTGATAAAACTAGACGGAACTGTTGTTGAATTGCTAAAGGAAATAGAGGCTTCTGTTTGACTGCTTGCCCTACTGGAAGATGCACTAGACCCATCACCGTTGAGAAATGTGTAACTATAATTAGAACTAGAGTCTGAATTAAGTCTCATCTGTAAGCCACCAGTGGCTGATTGTCCAACTATATTTCCGACTAGAATAAGGTCTGTGTAAGAACTTGAGATTGATGAGAATGTAACTGTTGCGCTGGCGCTTCCCAGAGTTGTGGTCGCTATTGGTTCATAAGTTTTAGCCATTATTTAATCCCATACAGAGCGAAGGATGAGTAAGTATCAAGATTACCAGCACTCATAACTAGGGTTAAAGTGGTTGTAGCCGCTGTTGATTGCCATAACCCTGAACTTAATCCAACTTGACCTGAACCATTATTATCATTGCCAGATAAAATCCTTACAGTTTTGTACTTAGATGTATTTGCATAATCTAAAATATCAATTATTGCTACGCCAAATACTGACGCAGTTCCCGTTTGTAATCCGTTAGCATCAAAGAACCCAATAAAAGCGGTTGATGCTGTTCCTGTTGCGTCAACGGTTGAGCCATTACCTATAAGTCTGTGCCTTGCATAATTAGAGCCTGTATCACTATTCAGAGTCAGGCGCATATCAGCATTATTTGATGTTGGTCTTACAATACCTCGCACTTGTAAATGCTTGTAAGTACTAGGAATACCGCTAAAGGTAATAGATGCCGTAGCGGTAGATAAAGTTGTGGTTGAAATAGACTCATAATCGCCGATAGCGGCGGTAGGTGCGCCAACTAGAGCGGCGATATTGTTTAGCATTAGGCTATTGCACCCACAACGTACCAAGTATCAGTTGCAGTCTTGATACAGGCTGCTGACTTGTACTGAGCAAGGGTAGGACTGGCTGCGGTTGCACCTGCTGAAAGTACTGTTGTTGTGCCTGAAGTAACTGCTGAGATAGTGCAAGTTCCAGCGCCTATGTTTAGGACTGTTATTACTGTGCCTACTGGATGAGCCACGGAAGCATTAGTAGGAATCTTGATTGCATTTGCTGAAGCATTTGATTGAGTAATAAGTGTTTGGTAAGAATCTCCAATTACGGTTGTATATGTAGTGCCAGTCTGCGCGTTCAATGTAAACGCCACCAAACCATTAAACATGGCGGCGGATAAAACGTCACCTGTACTTGCTGGAAAACCTGTTGCCATTTTATCTCCTAATACGCCATGATGTTAGTGCCGATTATACCCGAAATACTTGAACCGATTATGTAGCCCTCTACTATTGGCTCAAGTGTCGTCACGGTACATTTCATCACGTTTGGCGTAATTTGCCATGAAAGTCCTTGACATTGGAGGGTTTTGACGATTGTGGAACCGTCAGGCTGTTCATTTGTTATTTTTAGATTGCTGAAATAATCCAGCCCCAAAACAGTTGCGGTTGGAACTCTAGTGTCCAAAAGATCAACCGTCATTGCATCTATTCGTATTGAAGTTTCAGCGCGGGTCGCGGTGTAAATCTTAGCGATATTGAGAGCATCAGCATCAGTCTGGCAGACTAGATTGGTTTCATTATTCTGATGAGGAAAGTATTTAGCAATTGAAGCATCATTTGTAGCGGTTTGAATTGTGCCGCCATAACGAGTAATTGACGTGGAATTTATGATCAGTTTATCATCAAAGGCAAATACTAGATTGGAATAGGGTATGCCAGTGGTTTGATTGAATTCAATTGGTGTATCGCCATACTTTTTAATCACATTAGTGCGGCTTAAGAATACTGCTGTTCCATCTGCCCGAATATAAAATGCTCCCTGCTCGCTGAATTCAGCATTTTTCAGAGCATCAAGCGAAGTTCTATTTTGGGCAGGATCAGCCTGACATAACGTGTCTCCAGTGTCCAACGCGCGCATTGAAGCGGGCCAAGATACTTGGTTCAGGATTGCGGCAATACGCTCGCCTGTATATTGGCCAGCGGGTGACGAAGCGATTGTTACAACACCTGCCTGTTGCATAAGTCTAAAGGCATCCGTACAAACAATATCTACAAAACCTGTTTCTTGACCTTTTGGGTAAGTGTAATTATAGGAGATTGTGTAACCTGAAAAGAGAAAATAACCAACACCGTTGTATGTTGCGGACACACGAAGTTTGCGAAGTGGAGTTAAAAATCCATAATAGGGCGAGGCTGTGTTTTGGGGCGAAAAGTAAGATAGAGGGTCCATGACGCGAATTGTTGCGCTGCCAGCCTCGTATTGATCGCGCATAACGTTTCGGCCACGGTCAATTTGTATGCTGTAAACGTCATTAGTTAAATCAACTGTTGGTTCTGGAGTAGTTGTAGAGGCTAGTGTGCCAGTACCTAAAACGCCATACTTATTGTCCCCTATCGTGAAGGGGTATGAAAATGTGGCTCCCGAGGTGAAGTCAAATGAAACGGCTATTTGTGCAGGTAATGTCACGGCGCAAATTGTCCAAGAGTTCTTTGAATACCAATTGGTATTCCAGACAAAGAATTATTAGTTTGAGTTTTAGTAATTGTCCCAACTAATTCCTTGCTGTCAAGAGTTACAATAACAGTGATTTCCTGACCTACTGCGCCGCCGTTACCAAAATCACCATAACCAACTTGAGTGCTTCCAGCAATTAGTCCAACTCCAGTAGGAGCCATTGAGGGAATTTGTGGAATTTGTGGAGTAACAGGCGTGATAGGTGTAACAGGTTTTTGATCCGCAATGCGCTTGGCAATTGCCTCTGCATCAGTGAGTGTTTTAATCCAGCCCTCAAATGGATTCTTAGCATTAGGAATACCTGAGTAATAAGAAACTAATTCTTTAGTCAAACCCTGCGCCTTGGCTACTTCTCCAGCAAGTCTTGATGCTTCACTGACGTTGCCAGTTAAAATAGCAAATTGAAGTTGTAGGCGTGTTTCATCTTCCTTGGATACTTGACCTTTAAGGGCTGCAATAATTCCAGCCTGTTCAACGTCAAAAAGTGTGCCAGCCTTTTTAAGTTTTAGGGCATCGGCAGTTGCCTTAAGTGAAGCCTTTTGAAGTTTAAGCAATTCAGCGGCGCGTTTTTTCGCTGCTAGTTCAGCCGCGGCGGCCTGTCTATCAGTAATCTTTTTAGTGCCACCCGTACCCGCGCCACCGCCTGAAGGAAAATTAAAAGTATTTTTAGCAGCCTTGGCAGACTTGCCTAGATCAGCCAAGAATTGTGCAATTGCGATTGGTGCGCCTGTAATGGGGTTCATTTCAAGAAGTCCCATAATGCCACCGATTTGCTTTAGGCCAGCAAGGTTATTGATCTTGTCAATCAATACGCCTAAACCATAAACTGCATCGCCTGTAAAGGTTGCCAAATCCATCATCTGAGTTGAAAGGTTTTCAACACCTGTTTGACCACTGACCAAAACGAGAGCGCTTACTAAATCTTTACCAATAACTTCTTTTGCTTCATTGGCTGTATTGGCAAGTAATTCCATCTGGCCAGCATAAGTTCTAAGGTAAGCCGCTGACGCTCCGCTAAACAGAGAGTTTAGGCGTTCCTGAATATCTACAAAACTAGCCGCTTTTAATTCAGCCTGAGTTAAACCAAGATTGTATTTGCGTAATCCTTTGAGATTTCCTACGTATGCCTGTGATAAATCATTTGCAACAGTAGTAAGCGCTTCGCCGCTGCCACGGCTTATTGATATTGCGTCAGAAAGTAATTGTTGTGACTTTGTAACGCTTCCAGTTACTTGCAAAAGTGCCTGTAGCGCTGGTCTCAATTCACTATCTGCAACACCTGTCGCTAGGGTAAGTTGATCCACATAGTTGCGAATATCATCAGCCGCGTAGGCTAATCCCAGATTCTTGACAGATTGAGTTAAACGAGAGGCTGCCTTTTCATCTTCAATAAACGCCTTGGCAGTATCTTTAGCAAAACGAAGAACAGCGGCCCCGCCAAGACTTACACCAAACGCTGCACCTAATCTTTTAACGGATGCGGATAGTTTGGCGGCTGCGTTATCTGCATCCTTAAAAGCCTTTTTCCCAGAAAACTGGGTAATAATATCAATTACTACATTACTCATGCGGCTTCCCTCTTTAGATCAACAATGGTTGCGCGAGAGTTAAAACGGGCAGTCGCCTTATCAATAGCCTTGAATACGGCGGCGTTAGCGCGACCTTGGTTTTCATTCCAAGCGCGATAGATCAAGCGGCCTCTACGTGGACCTTCACCCTTCATAGTGCCTGAATTGCTTATGGCGTTGATAAAGTGCTGTCCAGCGTCAGGGTTTTGTGAATGGCTAAATTTATGACTGGAAGGGCCTTTTGGACCAACCCAATCTTGAGCCTTGCCATTATCACGGCGGCCAGCAATTTCATAGATAGCACCTGCGCGTGACTTGTTTTCAATCTTAAAAACACTGACAAACCCTGCTCGGTTTGATTTGCTGATCTTGTCGCTAAACTTAATGCCAGCCTTGACCTCTGTTGGATTGTAAAAAGGAAACACACCTTTACGAAAGGCGGAGGTACCTCTAGTAATTTTTTTTAGACGCTTATTTGATCTGATCCAACCTGTGCGTAGGCCCATAATCTCAGATTGGACGTAGCCTTTAGCCTGACTTACAACAGGTTTTACAATATCGTAAATCTCTTTACGCATTTCCTTTTCTAGATCAGGTGCATAAGCGCGAAGGGCTTTACGAAGTTCAATGACGCCTTTTACTTCGGTTGGCATCGTTTACCTCTTTCGCTTCATCCTTAAGAGCCTGTAACAATGCCTCAAGCATTGTCTTGTCTAGTTTTAGTAATTCTTGCGGCGCAATCCCCAATCTAATGCTCAAGCGAGCAATTAGATAGGTGAATGGAAGATCGCGCCTTATTGCAAAGGGTCGGAGTCCACTACCTCAACACTTTGCAGCGTTGAAATAAAGGTCTCCAACCTAGCATCAACGGGTTCACCGCTCCGCTTAACGATCTCATGGGCCAAAAAGTAAACCATTGATTGCATCTCTTGTTCTCTGAACGCCTTATGAAACCCAATTTTGTAATGCTGTTCAAAAAGATATTCCATAAGCGGAGTTATTTCCCCGCTTAATTCTTTACCATCTGTGAACTTTACTTTTAGTTGTGCCATGATTTGCCCCTTTGTTTAGTTAGTTTTAGAAACTGCCAGTTGATGTAACTGTAATTGCTCCTGATACCTGAAAAGTCAAACTCTGCATGCCGAGATCGGAGACAGCGCCATTAATCGGTGTAATTGTATCAATCAAAATTAAGCCACTATAAAACGGATTTGCGGCTGAACCTGATGCAGTCTTGTCTAGCGCGCACTTGAAGTAAGCGTTAGTTGCAAAAAGTGTGTTCATTGATTGAAGAACTGCCGTAGCAGCATCATCATTGATCAAATCAACGGTAATGCTGTTATTTTGGAGGCCCGCCACAAATCTGTGACCTGAGTCACCCATTGCCGTGGTCTCGATCTGATCTACTGAACGTGTCAGTGTGAAATTTGTTACGTACGCTGAAAGATCAATTGAGGCAGGATCAGTAGCGCCTACCTTGAAACCAACCTTATTTGTTAAGCCTTGCGCCATGATTATTCCTCATCTTTCTTAGTTACTGGTTTTGGTGCTGCTGGTGCTTCTTTGATCTGACCAATCTTAATTAAGAAGGCCAAATCTTCCGCTGTATGGTCAGTCATTTTAACTCCAACTCGTGAGACATGATAATTGCATTGAACAGGTTAAGAGATCGCCCGTAGCAGCATTAAGAACGCTAGGCGCACTTACATTGCCGATATTATAGACGATAGAGGAAGCGGCTAGTTTGCCGAACACGGCAACCACCATTTCCTCAATTCCATTGAGATTGCCTTCATTGTCCATAAGAGGAACGAAGATATTGATTTCAAATGATGCTAAAGGTGAAATGTTAATCTGTGAATTGTTATTGGGCGAAATGTAGGGGTCTGAAGGACTGACCACAACAGAATTTGCGATCGGTGTCGCTGGAGGAAATGAAAATGTTGAGTACTTAGTGTTATCAACTATTGCCGCTGCAATCGTGGCGCGAAGTGTTGTGATGGCCGCTGTCATTGCTATCCTACTTGCGAATTGGGCGCTAGGTACGGGGCTATGAGCCCTCTGATTCTTGCGACGAGCGTTGATGACATTGTGAAAGGTGAGGGAGTGAAACCATCAACCGTCATTCCTTGACCCGACGGGGCCTGTCTTGCTTGCCAGATCGCTTCGCATATTTGCAGAGATGCTTGCTGAATTGAAGCAATTGTTGAGTAATCTGTATAAGTTTCCGCTGCCGCCGTTCCGTAAGGTGCAACAGTATGATATGGGTTGTTATTGCCAGCAGTAATAGTAATGTTGAAAGAATACTCTCCAACCGCCGTAATTGTTTTTGATCCGTTGTAGCGGCTACCTGCATTGCTTATCGTAACCGTTTGTCCGATATAAAATGTTTCTCTGATAGGCACGTCAAAATAAAGAGTCCCGACTGTTCCAGAACTTGAATGAGCAATAATTTGTTGTTGGTTCTTCCATAGAAAAGGCAACAATACGTCATCTCCAGCGTCGCAAACAGATTGAAGCGTGGCGTCTGAGTACAAAGTCCCGACACCCAATGCACTTCTAAGAGTTGCAACCGTGGTGATGCTCATTGTTATCCTTTCTAAAGACTGGAGGGGTGTAAGGGCGGCACCCCTCCAGTGACTTAGTGTTTGTTTATTACGCTAGATTGTAACGACGTACGCCAGCGCCACCCTTTAGAACGCCAATTGCCATGTAACCATAGAGGCAAATTTCCACCTCTGAAGTTGTTAGCACATTGACGCGCAAGGTTGTCTGCGGGCTTTCCCAAACATAGACTGACTCTGGAGCAACAAGGAACGCTGACTCATCAACAATTCCTGAAACTGAAATGTTGTGGTCCACGATAAGCGAAGTTCCTAGTACGTTTCCAACTACTGAAGTTGGAACTACTGCGCCTGACGCGTTCTGTGTTTGTCCTTGAGCAGAATATAGAGGGCGTGAAGCGCCATCCACATATCCGTTAATTGCAGCCCACTGGTCAGTTGATGCAACTAACTTGTTAGCATAATTGCCACCTGTTGCCTTGTATGCTGCTGCGGCTTCAGTTGCAATAAATGATTGCAACCCTGCTGCCGTTGCTGCTGTTCCTGTTGCTGCTGTTCCTGAAGCAGTGAAGGCTGCAATAAGTGCTGCATCTGTTGCCTTCTCGTATGCTTTACGCATTTCCTGCATAAGCAATTCCATAAATGCAGGGCTAGAACGGTCCAACAAAATTGTAGAAATTCTGTTGAGGCCTGAATACTGCTTCACTGTTACGGTGTCGTAAGTTGAAGTCATGCCTGTTTCGCTTGGTGCAGTTGCTTCCGCAGTTTCAGCCACAGTTGGCGCAGTTCCCAATTTCGGGATGGTGAATGACATTGAAGAATCTGGCAACGCTTGACGTGTTACCGCTTCAAATGCTGGGCGACCTGTGAATGTTGTTGTTGTGAATTGCTGCAAGTGGCCTGGCAATGTTAGGCCAGTATTTGTTGAAATGCTGTCATCCGCTGCGCGAATAATGCGGCGCGCATCGTCATCGCCCAGTGCTGCCTTGATTTGTGCATCAAGGTATTGTCCTGAAGTGATAGGTGCTACGCGCTCTGTTGCATAGACCTTGGCTGTTACAGTTGGGCGAGCGGCTTCAACAGCCGTTGCCTCAACTTCTGGTGCTGCTACGGTGTCTGGAGTATTTTCCACGACCGCCTCGCTTTCTGTTGGTGTGTTTGTTTGTTCTACAACTTCAGATTCCACTACTTCGGTTTCCTCGGCTGCAATGTTAGTTATTTGTGCGCTTTTGAAAGCGGGTTCAGTGACGGCGCTGACTTCTTTTAAGATAGATGAAGTCACATAGATAACGCCATTGCGTGAAGGCTTAGATGCTTTAACTTCAACACCTACACTCAGCCCTGTAACCAATCCTTCTTGGGCCATCAATAAATAGTCTGTACCCTTGCTGCTGCGACTTACTTTAAATGTCGCGTAAATTCCATCTTCTTTTACTTCAAAGGATTGAGCGCGACCTAAAGGTTGCTTAATATCATGTTGCGCTAATAAACGAACAGATTTTGCTTCAGGCAGATCAATTGAGTCGCGTTCAAAAATTACTGGACCCGCGCTAGTGTTCCCAACTTCGCCTGTTCCCATTGGAACAATCTTGCCAGTGATTTCGCGTGTATCCATTGACGCAGTTAATCCAGATGCTTCAAATGTTAAATAAGTTAAATCGCTCATTGTTCACCATTTCCGTTAGGAGATAAATCTTCCATTTCCATTGCCTGTTCAGTTGTAATTAAACCCAGTGAAAGCATTTTCTCTAGAACGAGTAAGCGATCCATTGGTTCAGTTCTTAAGAAAGTATCATCAAGCGCAAATTTTACGTAATGTCCTGAAGTGCTTAAATCATCCATGCTTAGTCTTTCCTCAATTGCGGAAATGTAAGGTTGGAAACAAAGTGCAACAAGTTGTTTACGTTCATCTTGAACGTTCGCATAAGTCATAGTTGTATTTTGATCCGCTGACAGATAATAAGCGGGAACTGAACACAAACGCGCAATTTCAGTTGCTAAGTTTTGTATTGCTTCGTTGTACATCATATCTTTAGGTGAGAAACCAACTGTGTTGTAACTAAGAGTAGAAGTTAAATATGCAGTTGAACGATTTTGGCGGCTGGCCTTCCAAGCGGCTAATAATCCTTGAACTTCCGCTGGAGGAAGGTCTGCACCTGAATTAGAAATGTAACCCGTAGCCATCGGAGTTTGTGAAGCAATTGCAGCGGCTTTCTGAATATCAATTGCGCTTTGAATTGTGCGCGATCCAGTTGCAAGTATTCCTTCGTTATGCGCTTGGAATGTAATTATTGAACCAAGTCCAGACATAGGGCGCGCAACACCATCAACGTAATAAGTTTGAACAGTTGTGTTATATAGATCAGTGTCAAATGTTACGCGAGTATTGGCAACCCATTCCGCGCGCGCCATTCTTCCATCTTCCTGATACGTCTCGGTAATTTCCCAAAAACTTTGCCCATAATGAATTAGGCTATCCACTGTCCATGCGATAGTAACAAAACGTGGTTGTGAAAGCGCAGGTTGATTAACCCAACGTGGAGCAGAGATCATTTCACCTGTGGATTTTTTGTAATACTCCAGAGGAATTGCGGCGATAGTGCCAGCAATCAAATCCACGCATCTTTTAACAGCGGGAACGGTCATTGCGTCTTTGCGCGACACAGTTGGGACAATGTAATTGTAAATGCTATTAAGTTGATCTCCCATAATTTGCGGAGCAACTTGAGCCTCAATTATTTTTGACTTGCGATCAAAGATACCCATAGGTTGCAATTATACACTACATATAGGTCATTCGGCGTATATAGCCGCAACCTGTTGTGGTTTCATTAAAGTTGAAATAACCATTGCGATTGCAATAGGCGCGGCAACTGATCCTGCGCTTTGACGTTTTACGATTCTCCATGATGAGTCGTTGTTTTTAGCAGCAACATTGGCAAATTGATTTATGAGAATGTCTTGACCATTATGAACCCACCTACGGTTTACGGTTGCATCAAGCAAGTCAGAACACGCTTGATAGAACTGCGCGCCTGACACATCAACGCATATCTGACCAGCATTGGTTAAACGCTCTGCAATTGTCTGGGTTGCGTATTTGTCATAACAAATCTGTCTTGGCCTATAAATATCAGCCCATGCCTTAATTGCTGCCGCAACCTGCAATTCATCAATAGAAACTAAAGATTCCCATGTTTCAAGGATTCCTATACCAATTCGGCCATCAGGAAGAATTTGACCCGCGACAAGTGAACAATCTCTAGAACTTGGGGATTTATCGAATCCGAATACGGTATATGCACCCGCTGACATCTCAAGTGTTGAATCCGAGCAATCCTCAATGGAATTTGGTGGAAAGGGTGATTGCAGCGACGAAATCCACTGACAAAGTAATTCGGTGCGAGTATTTTCAATTGGTGAGGTTGCAACCGCTTCCTCCAGCGCTTCCTCGGTAATAGTCCACGAAAGGGCAGGATTGCTCATCGCCCAAGCATTGCGATCTGTAATTTTGCATTGTGCTGGAGCAGAGTATTCGTAGAATCCAAAAGACTTAGGAGGATTTTCTAAGGCCCTACTTCTCATATCGTTTAGCACTGTACTAAAAGCGTCTCCAGCATTGCTGGTCAAAAGTGTGTGAGAATTAGGATGAGCGCGTGTAGTAGGAATTGCTGCGCGGTATCCCTCCTCTGTGATTTCACGCAATTCGTCAATATACAAAAGTCCAGAAACGGACCTGCCGCGCGAACCGTCGCGCGTGGCCGCTACAACATCAAGACGTGTGCCATCAACCATCAAAATTGACTCAGTGCCGTTAGCGTGACGGATTTGTTTAACAAAACCCTTCAAAGCATCATTAGTCTCAATTACTTCAGCAATCTGCCTAAAAGTGTCCAAGGCCATCGCTCTATTGGAGGACATGATCAAAACATCGGTTTTCCACTTAATAAGGTGGGCCAGTATCAACATACGTGCTAAATGAGTCTTTCCATTCTGTCTTGCAATCAATAATAGGTTTGTTTTCCGAACCCAGTTACCTTTATTGTCCACGCGCAAAATATCGGTCAATACGTGTTTCTGCCAAGGCAAAAGTGGCATCTGGATCAATTCACATAAATCAATTACATCTTGAACTTTAGATTTGCCCGTTAAATATGGGCTGTGAAGCCTTGGCTTAATTGACCCCCGCAACACTGTTTTTGATTTGGCTGCCATCAGTTCTGATCTGGGTTTCTTAATGTCCGAAATGGGCTGGTTTGGTCAATATGTCCGATTGTCGGGGAGGGATTGCTTCGAAAGACAGGGGGGGTAGAATTTTGCCCTAAAAAAAGGGCCTGTGAGCGGTCACCCTTTGAGGTATTGCATGACTTGCACGCTGCAACCATATTTTCCCACGCCATAGGGTCTCCACCCTTTGAGATCGGTACAACGTGATCCACTTGATCGGCTGTCTGCCCGCAGTAATGACACACATAACCTGCCATTGCTAACACCTTGAGCCTTCTCTCTTTGTACTTGCCACTGATACGTGGATCACCCTTCTTTGCCACTACTGCCATCCTCTATGTATTAAGTGCTTTAGTGCATTGCAATAGTTAGGCTCATCATACTTAGTAACACCATACCGAGAAGTAACATAATACCAATAGATATAGAACTGTACGTCATAAGGTTTATCCTTAACAGCCTTAGTACGCATCTGATAGTAGCCATAATGTGAGCCGTTAATTGCTGACTTATTGAATCTGCTCTCTTTATAGACAATTAAGTTGTGACATTTATATTGCTTATCTGTCAATTGCTTATCTGCTAATACTTTAAGTTCATTAGTTGCAAGGTTTGTCGCACTTGCCTCTAAGGGCATTGCTATAGATAGAGATATCCCTATAACGGTGGCTAACTCCCGCGCTAAGCCTTTCAGGCGCGGTTTGAGCCCTTGAGGGGCTCTAGCCATAGAGTGTACCAAGGCAGTCAAGTTCATTAACATAAGTCCTGCTCAGAACGGCGTGGCGTTTTACTTATCAGTTGAATAGAACCCATTACCTTTAAATTGGATACCAAACGAACTGTATATTTTACGCATCGGTTCATGGCAGAACCCGCACTCAACATCATGTGGTTCATTGATCCTCAATTCTTTTTCATATCTTAGATTTGCTTCACACTGATCATTAGTACATTCAAACTCATAAATCGGCACTACTGATCCTCACACCATCTGCAAGGAGTTTCAATAGTCCATTCTCCACAACCTTCGCACCGCTTGATATCTGCATCTGTTATTTCTGCCTTCATATTCTTATATCCTGCTTTGATGAGAAGTTCCACCAAATCCTCAAGACGGATTAGCGCAGCATAATCTTGCGCATTTTCTCCCTGTCCATTCAAACGAAAACAGGCGAACCCCAATAGCCCACTTTTGCTTGTTCTTGATTGGATTTGGCGGAACGTTCCCTTTATATCTAACGAGGCTCTAGCCTTGACTTCGCAGTCGAACGGGACATTGAGTATGTCTCGGCCTGAGCCTCGCCCTACCGTCGCACTTTCCCACCACTGCGACAGATAAGTTGCCACCACACGTTCAGTGCGGAAACCTCTATGCTTGCGTGAGTTTTGACTCATTGACCGCATGACATTTCTTGCATGACCACGTGAGTATTTGGCCCTCTGTCCAAAACGCTAACTCCGAAGTTGGTACAGGCTCGTTGCATAAGTGACATAGTATCCGAACCTGAAGCGCATTAAGGACTTCTCGCCTACGCGCCTTCTCATATAATTCATCATCGGTTGGAAACTTCTCCCACTCACCATCTTGATTTAAGAACTGAAGGTGGCTCATTTTTCCACCAACTCACTCATATTAGAATCAGCAATAATAAGAAGAATTATGGCTCTATCCAATTCAGAACAATCAACTGGCATGGATTTTTCCAAAACATTTAATACTTCTACTTTTAACATATACGAATTGGGTGTTAATTCGTGATCCAACATAATGTCATAAAGTTCATTCCACGCTTTTCTTCCTCGTCTGCTCATACTCTCACCTCTTGAGGCTTCCAAGCGCCATTGTTATCAATGACGTACCAAATTGCATCACACTTATCTATGTCAGCCCAAGTCTGCTGACGTTGCGGCGTCAGTGGACAACCCATATTGGCCCAAGGCTTGCCATTTTTAGTTCCAGTACGCCATACACGCTGACCGTGTTTACATTCTGGAATATCTTTATCAACCTTTATAGCGCCTAGTACTTCTTGAACTAATGCAACTGCATCGGCAGCGCTAGGCGGTTCACTGACAGCCTTGACGGTCCACGGATCATCCTCAACTGGCATTGTGATTTTATCCGCTAACTTCTCAGCAAAAGGTTTTGGAGTAGGTTTATCGGGCGCTTGGCCTACTTTTTCCATGTCATCTCTAGTGGCAGTCTGTCCTCCTTTAAGGAGTGTGATTGCTCTGCCAAGACTTGATGAAGCAATATCCTCTGCATAGAACCTACGCATATTCTGGATATATTGATCCCTAACTCCATGAGCGATATTAGAAGTCGCAGGAAAAGCGTCATTAGCATCCCGATAAACTTCAGCCTTGCACGTAATGTAACCCTTTTCAACATCGTGATAAGTGATTTCAATGTTAGTCCTTCCCATAGGATAATTTTCCACAAACCATTTATTTAACATGGCTACTGTCTCGTAATCTTCCAATTTATACATAAAGTTCATTCTCCTCTGTCGCTAATTGCCCTGCTATTGCTAGATAAGACGCGCCATCTGTCCAACTGTCAATCTTTTGCGCATCTTCAATGGTTCTTGCAATCTTGACGAGCGCGAGAATGACTGCAACTTGATAATCTTCAACTGGCATTTCCAGATAGGCGCTGATGAGCCTTGCTGCTCTTGCCATGTTGTCAGACGGATGGCCGTAATGCAGTCCCCGTTCTTGATATAAGTCTGTTGCACTTTGTAGTATTTCCGCATGCTTCATAGTCTCACCTTCTCGCGTTTGTCATAGTATTCGCGCACCGCGCGGCGGCCTTCCCTGTAACCGCTATCGCAACCCAATGAATAAAACACCATTGCGCTTAAGAACCAAAACAGCATTATGAATCCAATTTGACTTAGTGTCATTATAGCCACGCTAAATCTTGATAAGTTGATGTGATACACCATTGCTCTGTCGCTGTATCAAATATCTCTGAATAGTCCTCACCCAATAAAGCAAGGATATCGCGAGCAGCCATCACGGTTGCGTAGTTTTCAAACCAATATATATATCTGTGGCTAAAATCAATTCTGCCGTCAATAAAACGGTCTAAATTAGCCTGTTCAAACCAAGTCTCTTTATTCCACTCCATTGAAGTTTCGTGTAAACGCTGAAAATCCATGCACTTGTCTAAATATATTTCGCCCATCTTTGACATTTTTACCCCTTATGTATCCGCGAGCCGTTCCCGCTTCCACATAAAGAACAATACGCCTGTTTCAGCCTTTGTCTAGCATATTTTGATAACGAAATGGTAACAATTCTGTCTCATCAACGGCGTCATCTATCGTGCGCCTGATATCAGGGAAATCATCTAGGGCGCCCATAGACCTTGCCTTCAACTATGAATGTGCCATCCTTTTCAATATGGATGACGCTTACTGCCACCTTGTTGCCTTGCTGATACATAATGGCAAATGCTGACTGCCAATTGGCCGTTCCCTTGGTGTATGCGGCCTTTTTAAAGTCCATTAGGTTTCCTACCTCAACACCTGTTAGAACACGCCCCAAACGGCCTCCTACGGCCTCTGAGAAGGATGCTATGCCCGCTCTGTGAGTGTGTCCAGAGATAACGTTCTTGCCCATCCTACGGGCTGCCTCAAGGGCTGACTGCCCACCGATAGCCTTGATAGGTGTGTGATCTCCGTGGACTGCTACCCAGTTAGGCGCTATCGCGTAAGGTGTGCGGTGAAAAGTAATGCCTAGTTCATCCAACTTCATGAACTTTTCAAACCGTAGTTCAGGCAAGGAAAGGAATGAGGGGATTTTGCGCATTATCTGTGTGTATAAACGATCCGTATGGTTAGAACGGATCATGTGATCTACTTTGAGATCATAAAGTACCTGAACAGCCTCATCGCGATCCGCTCCAAGAGTTTGTTCATAGGCTTCAGGTGTTCCTTCCGACCATTTTGAAATGGTATTAAAATCAATCTCATCGCCAATTGTTACTACTTCATCAGGTTTCCATTTGGCTACAAACGAAACTAGGTTCTTGGTGGCCTGTCTATCGTGGAAAGGAATTTGAAGGTCGGACACGATCAGTGTGCGATACATTATATTTAATCCTCATCATCATCATCGTAAGGGATGGAGTCGGGAAGTTGTGGCAACCAATTGGGTGTAGGCAAGATAGTTGCAGGGTAAGTAGCAGGTTCAGTTATGATCGCCAATGCTAATTCAACTGAGAAACCTGCGCGGCGCAGTGATTTGTAATACTCATTCAGGCCAATACAGTATTGATCCAGCATTGAATAAGCCTCAAGGTCAATTACCTTTTTGCGCGCCATTGTCTTATTGTGACTTAGAACTCAGTATTTCGTACACTTTGTCAAGGCGTGTCTCTAATCTTTCTATTGCGTCTCGCATGCTTGATCCACTATTCGGCTTCAATTCCGCTAAATAGTGTTTGATCATGAACTGAAGCATTGCAGTAATGCCACCCAGCACCGTGACGATCGCCACTGCAAGTGCAGCATAATCTTGAGCCGTCACTTTTTAGGTGTGGCATATCCAAATACGCCCGCGACTATTGATCCAAGTATTGCTCTGTAATCAAGGGCAAAATTTGAGGTTGTACCCCAGACTGCCAAAAAGGCTCCAACAGACAGGACCAGCGGATTCTTCATATTCATTATTTTGCTCCTAGTAGCGGGATATTAAACGGTGAACCATCTTCATCGCCTTTGTCAGTGAAAGAAACGTGGCAATGGTGATCGTGCTTGTTAATGCCCGTATAAGTTCTCCAACGCCATAGCGATTTAGAACTGGCAATCTTGCCTGCAAAGATGATGTACGAGATGCGCTTATCAGACTTTGCCAGGATGCGAAGTTGATCAGCCACATCGGGCATGAGGTCGGGCTTGGGTTTGCCGGATAAATCGCGGTCAACATCAATGGCACGTATCCAGCCTTGGCCATCTGGATTATGGTCAGACTTACGAGCTGAGTGGCGACTATCGCCGATCCAGCCGTCTGAGGTGCGATCACGATCGCTGAAGCAGTCATCAAATTGCTCACGAAGTTGTATTGCGGCTTTAGATAAGCGGGGCTTGATGCTCGACATTGCTGCATTCCCATCGTTTAACATCGTTTAGTAGTAATTCATCGTGGCCGCAATTAGGCATAGGCGGAATAAAAGCATCGTCGATTGGTTCATAGGTGTAGCCAATACCCGCGTAATTAAATCTTATGCGTTTGTTATAGCTAGTTCTCTTACATACTTGACCTCTAAAATTACCGTACCAAGTTTCAGTATCCAAACCTTCTATAAGTTCTGTTTCATCGATGCCTACAATAACTTCAGTCACAATGTTGTTTTTATCCAAGAATGCGTAATGTGCCATTATGTCCAACTCACATTTCCTGTACCAGCAGTAATTGTTGTTACTTTATTGCTGCCAGATGTCGCTGTTGATCCTGTTAAACCTGCACCAATAGTAATAGTTCTAGTGTTTGGGTAACTTAATATAACAACGCCGGATCCACCTGCTCCACCGACTAGTGACGTTAAATCACCAACATTTGCAGTTGTGCTATTTGCAGCACCGCCGCCGCCGCCGAGATTTACAGTTCCTGCGCTTCCAGTCGTGTCGCTTGCATTACCGCCGCCGCCTGCGCCACCTGCGCCAGGTGTTTGTTTACTGCCAGATACAAACGCTGTACCGCCGCCGCCGCCGCCTGCGTAAGTAACTGACGAACCAGTAATTGAAACTGCAACACCGGATCCACCTGCTCCACCTGAGCCTGCGCCACCGCCTGCGCCTGCGTTTAACGCACCGCCGCCGCCGCCGCCTAAAAACACTACTGCGTTGTTAACACCTGCGCCACCGTTACGGCCTTGGTTAGCCGTTCCTGCACCACCGTCTAATCCCGACCCAGTTGAGTTTGCTTTACCG
>Ga0114977_10001046_pt1 | contig 18199 bp, 20 predicted proteins | sample S_130805_MF_Meta_FD_87026 | JGI IMG/M metagenome (GOLD analysis project Ga0114977, IMG submission 87026) | Freshwater microbial communities from Lake Simoncouche, Canada to study carbon cycling - S_130805_MF_MetaG | ecosystem: Environmental > Aquatic > Freshwater > Lake | place: Lake...
TAAATGAAACTCATACCGCTTCTCTGGCAGAGTTTGAGCTAGCCAAGGAGGCGCGAAACAATGCTCGGGCCGAGTTGGTCGAGCTACATAAGATCTCCCACGATATGCATACTCTTATGAAACAGGTCGAAGCTAAGCTCTCTCGCTAAAACGTTATCAAAGCGAAACATTGCAGACCGGCTTTCAGGTTTATTACATAGATTTATAACGCCTGGTTGGTTTAAGTTCAAGCAATGAACTCGTTGCCGTGGTGGAAAGAAGCGGTGATTTATCAGATTTACCCACGTTCTTTCTTTGATTCAAACGGTGATGGCGAAGGCGATCTTCCTGGCATTACATCCAAACTTGAATACGTCCAGCAACTTGGCGTGGATGCAATCTGGCTAAGCCCTTTTTATACATCACCAAACAAAGATGGTGGCTATGACGTTGCAAATCCACGCGATGTAGATCCTCGTTTTGGCAATCTTGCAGACGCTAAGTTGCTGATAGATCGCGCGCATGAGCTTCATGTGAAGGTGCTTGCAGATGTAGTGCCTAATCACTTCTCCGATCAGCATGAATGGTTCCAAGCCGCCCTTCGCGCTGCCCCGGGTTCACCTGAGCGTGCACGTTTTCATTTCTACGATGCTAATCCTGATGGAACTCCCCCCAATAACTGGATTTCACTTTTTGGTGGACCGTCTTGGACTCAAGTAGCCGATGGGCAGTACTACCTTCACCTCTTTGACTCTTCGCAGCCTGATTTGAATTGGGACAATGCTGATGTCAATGAAGACTTTGAAGAGACACTTCGCTTTTGGTTAGACCTCGGCGTTGATGGCTTTCGAATCGATGTTGCCCATGGTTTAGTAAAGGAAGATATTTTAAAGAACCACCACGATCCGCAGGGCTTAAGTAATGCACTACGCCTTGATTACCCGATGGATTCCGACACTCGAAATGCACTGCTTCTCTCAGTACCCTACTTTGATCGACAAGGCGTTCATGAGATTTATCGTCGTTGGAGAAAAATCTTTGATTCGTACGGCGATCGCGAAATTATGGCAGTTGCCGAAGCTTGGGTGCATCCGCCAATTAATGCAACGAAGTATGTGCGTTCAGATGAGCTGCATCAGGTATTTAACTTTGACTTACTGACGGCACCTTTTAATGCAGCTCACTTATATGAAGTTATAAATCGCTCTATCGAGTTAAACGCTACGGTTAATGCTCTGCCCACGTGGGCGCTAAGCAATCACGACTCTCCTCGCGTTGCATCTCGAATAGGTGATGAGGAGTCTCGCGCACTTGCACTCTTCGTTTTTGCTCTTCCTGGCTCGAGTTACATATTTGCCGGGCAAGAGTTAGGACTGCCCGATGGCGAACTTAGCGATAGCGATCGCCAAGATCCTTCATTTATTCGCTCCGGCGGTACCGTCAAGGGACGCGATGGCGCACGAGTACCGCTTCCATGGAGAGGTGATTCAACACCTTTTGGATTCACTTCGGGTAAACCATGGCTGCCTATCGCTCAATCGTGGCAGCGCTATACCGTCGAGAATGAAGACAAAGATCCAGCAAGCCTTCTCAATCTCTTTAGACAAGCACTTGCACTTCGCCGCCGATATCTCTTGGCTAGCCAAGAGATTGCGTGGGTTCAATCGCCTATTCATGGCACACACGATGACTCCTTGCTCGCATTTAGACGAGGATCCACCACAGTTGTGATGAACTTATCTAGTCACAGCAAGGAGTTAGAAGTGTCCGGAGAAGTTTTACTATCGAGTTCTGGTGATATCCAAGAACACGGCTCTCAGAAACTGCTACCCGCACGTTCGTGCATCTGGATCACTAACTAACTGGCACAATACGCTCCATGGAAACTACGGCCACATGGATCATAACTATCGGCGTTCTCGCATCAGTAATAGTCTTCGATCTAGTTCTTGCAATTCTTCGTAGAAATAAACCAACTACTCTTTTTGAAGCATCATTTTGGACGGTTTTTTATATTGGCACCGCAATCGTATTTGGTGTGTTCATGCCGCATTGGACCAGTGACCAAGGTCAAAAAGAGTTTTTTGCCGGCTGGCTCACTGAATACGCACTTTCTGTCGATAATATCTTTGTATTTATCATTCTCTTGACCCAGTTAAAGGTGCAGAAAGAGAAGCAACAACTTGTACTTCTACTTGGCATCATGCTGACAATTGCAATACGCGGGTTACTTATTCCACTTGGGGCTGCTCTGATTTCACGCTTCTCAAGTATCTTCTTTCTCTTCGGCGCATTCCTTATTTACACAGCCTATAAATTGGCTAAAGAGAATGAAGATGATGAGTGGAAGGAAGGTCGAGTCGTAACCTCCCTAAAAGCCCGAGGCCTCAGTATATTTACGATCGCCTTAATTGCCTTAGGTCTTACTAACTTGGTCTTTTCATTGGACTCTATACCGGCAATCTTTGGCCTTACTAAAGACCCCTACATCGTTACTACAGCAAATGTCTTTGCCCTAATGGGTCTGCGTCAACTCTACTTTTTGCTTGAAGGTTTATTGGCCAGGTTAGTATTTCTCTCTAAGGGTCTCTCCTTCATTTTGGCTTTTATCGGCGTAAAAATGATTATGGAGGCCTTCCATGGCATCGGCATCCATCAAATTGCAGGCGTACATATCCCTGAAGTCAGCTTAGAGTTTAGCCTTGGCGTCATTGTTGCAAGTTTGGCAATCACAACCGTGGCTAGCTTGACTGCTACCCGCAAAGATGGAACTGCAATAGTTTAAATAATGTATTTATGATTTCTTAAAGTATCACGATCGAACTCTTTAGTTCGCTCATGGATTTTTCGAATCTGAAACTCAAAGGCCTTGACTGCTGCATCAAAAGCCGCGACATCGTTGAACTCGGCCGCCTCAGACTTTAGCAACGGCCCTGTTCCGTGTGAAGTTAAAATCACACGGTGTGAATTCTTTCCCTGGCGAGGGTTGTTCTCATGAAGAATCTCAACTTCAACGCGGTCTATTACAATACTAAATCGCTCCATGCTATTGAGTTTTTCTTCTACTATCACTCTAAAATCTTCCGCTAAATCTGCATTTCGTGTATGAATGTGAATCTTCATACTTAGAAGGGTACTGCTAATACCACCAATGTCGCTATAGCCGCCACTAAAAATGATTTTGAGAGAATAATCAGCGCTGTTTTCCGGTCCGCGGCCCGGTTGATTGGATCACTCACTCGTGAGATATCTCCTAGTTTTCCAAAGTTGAAAGTTCCGGCAAATCCATATGCAAGGCAGAACCTACTTCGAGACTGAACAAAACCAACAGATGCAACGAGCAATGGGAAGAAAATTCCAATTCGTGCTTCACGTGGTGCATTCACAGAGAGGAGAGCAATCAGAGAACTAATTGAGAAAAATAAACCAATGAAAGCAACGAATTGCCTTCGTCGAACCTCACGTCCACCGATATTGCAGCTTCCCGGAATGTAGACCGTTTCAGGCATCTTCAAACTCGTCTTCATCAACCCATGCATCTGCCGTTGTATCTTCTTGATGCTCAATCCACGACAGAAAGGAGCCAACGGCGCGAAAAGCTAATACTGCGACAGTTACTGCCGCAAATAATCGCCGAAATGCTTTGACCATACGATAAAAATACCCGCTATTGTCAAAAATTTCTCTAGATAGCCGAGAGTGCGCTCTCGATGTCGCTCCAGATATCGTCAACATGTTCGCATCCAACCGACAGGCGAATTAACTGCTCAGGAACAGTTGCACTCTCCATGGGCCAACGTCGTCTACGTTCCCATAGTGATTCAACTCCACCAAGACTTGTCGCATGTGCGATCAAGTGGGAAGAGTCACACACCTTTTGAGTTTCTTCGGCAGTTCCAGCTACTTCAAATGAAATAACAGCCCCAAAGCCCGGATAGCGAACACGACTGACCTTTGCATGTCCTGATAGTTTTTCAACTAAATACTTAGCGTTTTCCTGAGCCTTATTAAATCGCAGCGGAAATGTTCGGATTCCACGAAGTGCTAACCAGGCTTCGAATGGGCCGGGAATGGATCCATTAAAACTGCGTGATTCGTGTAGTCGCTTGAACAAGGCCGGATCATTAGTAGATAACGAGCCCATTAATACATCACTGTGGCCAGATAAGAACTTAGTCACAGAGTGCATGACAATATCGGCGCCCATTGCCAATGGATTCTGCACTAGTGGTGTTGCGAATGTGTTATCAACACCCACCCCTATTCCTAGCTTTTTCGCAGCAGATATTAGCGCAGGTAAATCAGCAATATCTAGACAGGGATTGGTGGGAGACTCCAGCCAAATAAGTGCTGCACCTTTCATTGCTCCAATAACTTCATCTGTATTAACAACATCCACGAATCGAACTTCTAAGCGGCCGCTTTCGTGAAAAGAGTTGAGAAGAGTCATGACTCCGCTATACCCTTGATTAGATGCAACTACAGGGGCGCCCACTGGCAAAATTGAAAACACTGCACTTATTGCAGCCATCCCAGATGAAAAAGCTAATGTCTGTCCGCCCTCGAGTTCACTGATGGCAGCTTCAAGCGCGTTCCATGTTTGGTTGCCATAACGGCCATAACCAATCGGACCGCCTGAGTGAAAGGTCGACGTTAACTCAACGCCAGGATTAAGCGAGGCATCAGGTGACACCTCTGGGCGACCAGCAGTTATTGCCGATGTTTCAATATTGCGGTCTTTACTCATGAGGAAAGTGTAATAGTCATAAGTCTTAACACTAAATTACACTGTTCGAACAATGCGCTCGATGGCCTCTGAAATAATTGCTGGGCTGGTTGCAAAGTTAAGACGCACATACTGAGAGCATTGAGCTCCATAGGTGTGTCCAGGGTTAAATGCCACTCTCCCTTTTTCTAACAACGTCTCAGCTGGAATCTCTCCTAGATTAAGAGCTTCCAAATCCAACCATGCAAGATAGCTATTCTGCGGAATGTGATATCTCACCGATGGCAGTTTTGCAGTTAAGAGCTCCTTAATCATCAATCGATTCTGATCTAACTGGTTTATAACTGAATCTAGCCAGATGCCACTATCGGCAAATGCCGATGCGGAAGCGAAAGCTCCAAGGATCGATGCACGAAAATGAACAGCCATAGGAAGCTTCTTAAGTTGTTCATTAATAGCATCATTTTGCGAAACAATGATTGCGCACTTAAGTCCTGCGATATTCCATCCCTTTGACGCTGCGGTCACAGCTAGGCCAACTTCGCGCGCCGTATCATTGAGAGATAAGAAGGGTATGAACGCATTTCCTTTAAATGTAAGCGGTGCATGGATCTCATCACTGATCACCAAAACTCCGTACTTCTTAGCCATCTCAGCCACACGGGTAAGTTCGGCTCTAGAGTAGATTCTTCCAAGTGGATTGTGCGGTGAGCACATCAAGTGCACTTTTAAGCCCGATGCGTAGACTTTCTCAACAGCATCCCAATCGAGTTCCCATGGATTCTTATCAAAGCCCTCTTCGCCTGTTCGAGTAAAAGGCACATCAATCTTCTCTAGATGTGTCTCGTTCATCCAGTTATAGAAGTTTTGATAGACCGGTGAATTAATTAAAATAGTATCTCCAGGTTTTGTAAATACTCTCAAAACTTCAACGACGGCTACCCCCACATCTGCTGCCACTCGCACTTGTGAAGTATCTACATCCCAACCCCAACGCTCTGAAGCAAACTTTGCAAAGCCGGCTGGTAATTCTGGTACTGAACCCAAATATCCTAAATCTGATTTAGAGACCATATCCAGAAGTGTCTTTTTGATTGGCTCGGCAATTGGAAAATCCATCTCAGCTACTGGCAAAGGCAAGACATCTCTGTCAAAGCCACGCCACTTTTCAGAGTGATGGGTTAATAGTTGAGCCAGATCCGGCGCGGTTACGTTGTTGTCAGTCATGGCGGAAAGGTTACCCTGACTTAGCCTTATTTATAGAGTTTTATTGGCCTTGTTCAGCTGGGGTAAGGCGCCGAGTTGTGCTTCGTACTACAAGCGTCGTTGGCAGAACTAAGGAAGGTGCAACAACATTAGGTTTTCTCAGGCGCTCCATAATCGACCATGCCGCCATCTCTCCCATCAACTGAACTGGCTGCTCAATAGTTGTTAACTCAGAAAACTCTGCCATCTCATGACCATCGAAACCAACTATGGAAATATCATCAGGGGTCTTTAGCCCGTGTCGGCGAAGTGCCTGCATAGCCCCCATGGCCATTTCATCTGACTCGCAAAAAATTGCAGTTGGTCGATTTGGTCTAGCTAATAAATCATCCATAGCTCGCGATGCCGTGTGCATTGTAAAGTCGCCATGGACTTCACGCGAAGGGAGCCATTCAAGACCATTTTCAGCTAAGACTGACATGAAACCCTTACGTCGATCTTGAGGAACGCTAAAATTAAATGGATCATCGGGTCGACCAGACATTAACCCGATCTTTTTATGCCCCTGGTTAACAAGGTGTTGCGTTGCCGTACGGGCACCAGCTACATCATCGATTTTAATGCTTGCACACTCTGAATGTTCCATTCCAACTAGTGCAATTGGGATTCCAAGGCTGAGCATTGAATCAAACTCTTCCTCTGTTGGGGGCAATGAGATTACGATTAACGCGTCAACTCGGCCTTTAAGAAGTTGATGCTGAAATAAACGTTCGCGGCCCTTCATGGCACTGAAGTTATAAAGAAGTAAATCTAGCCCTGCTTCACGAAGTGCTTGTTCTGCGCCATTAATTACCTGTGAGAAGTACCATCTAGAAATATATGGAGCAACGACTCCAACGCTATTTGTGCGCCCATACGAGTTATTGGGACGAACAGGGGTTAAGGGGTAATCCAATTTTTCTGCCGCTGCAATAATCTTAGATCGTGTTACATCATTGACATGCTGGAGCCCGCGTAGAGCTCGCGACACAGTTGCAGTTGAGACTCCTGCCTCTTCTGCAACCTCCTTGATTCCAGCCATATCCACCTCATACGTCGTCAAAACCTGCAAAAACCTGCAAAACTGAATGCAAGGAGTGTAAAAATAGAGCATTTCCCATGCAAAAGACAATAGAGAGCGCCTGAATGGGTAAAATTACCCGTATGAGCCAACAAATTGAGACCCAGATCGATGTCAGCCTTACACAGCGAGACCGAACCACAGCGTTTTTTCGAATCATCCTTGCCGTACCGATGGCGATATTTGTAGCATCTTTTGCTCCATCAGATTTTAATGACGCAAACGGCTATGCAGTTGGTTTCTTTGTGCTGCCAGTAGCACTGGCAATTGTGGTGCGACAGATTTATCCAACTTATCTTTTAGCTTTTAACGAATCACTACTTTCGCTACAAACACGCCTCGACGCTTATCTTCTTTTGCTGACCGATGAATATCCATCGATTGAAGAAAATGAAATCGTTAGCGTTACTTTTCCAGTGGTCGATGCAAAGGCGTTGAACCGCTGGTTGCCGCTTATTAAGTGGTTGCTTGCACTTCCATTGTACGTAGTTGGAGTTTTCTATATTGCTTATGCAGCTATTTTGACTCTTATCGCTTGGTTTAGCATTTTATTTACCGGAAACTATCCAGAGCGCTGTGCAGAAGGCGTAGTTGGAACTATTGCCTATTGGAACCGAGTAGTTGGTTATGCCTTGGTTCTTGTCACAGATGAGTATCCAACTTTCTCGTTATAAGTTGTGGCAGTTCACTCAACCCGCACAATGCGACGTGTAGTTGCTGAAGTTGCTGTTCTGGATAAAAAGTTCGCACCGCTGATTGATAGACGACCTTTATGCACAATAGGACGTTCAGAGAAAAGTGAGAGTAACTTCGAATCTCTTGTTAGCTCGGTAATTTCTCAGCAACTTGCAACTAAAGCTGCCGAAACTATTCATGCTCGCTTAGTCGTTTTATGTAAAGGTCACATAACAGCGCGAAAGCTAGTCAAGTTAGATGACCTCTTACTGCGAGAAATCGGCGTATCCGGGGCCAAAGCTCGAACAATTAAAGGCTTGGCCGGTGCGGTGCTTGATAAATCTATTCCAATCGACCGCATCGATGAGATTCATGATGACCAAGAAATCTTCGATGCATTGACCTCTCTGTGGGGAATCGGGCGCTGGACAGTTGAAATGTTTATGATGTTTCAACTTGGGCGCTTAGACATATGGCCCACCGGCGATTTAGCAGTCCGAAGAGGGTGGGATCTCGTACATAAAAGCAAGGAAGAGACTTCAGCTAGGCAATTAGATGCAATAGGTGAAAAACTTCATCCATATAGAAGTGTTATTGCTTGGTACTGTTACCAAGCCGTTCATGAAACTAGAGGCTTGGATTATTAATTATCTTCTAAAATCAGTGAGACTGAATTAATGCACCATCGCTCATCGGTTGGAACATCGTAGCCTTCACCTTTAAATACGTGCCCCAAGTGAGAACCGCATGCAGCACATCGAACTTCGGTACGCACACGTGGAAAGAGTGAACGATCTTCAATTAACTCCACAGCATCATCGCTAGTTGGTGCATAAAAAGATGGCCAGCCACAACCTGAGTGGAACTTTGTCTGACTCTTAAAAAGAACTGCGGTGCAAGCCTTGCATTTGTAAACACCAACTTTGTCGGTATCGGTATATTCACCTGTAAATGGTCGTTCGGTTGCGGCATTTCGTAATACGTCATATGAGAGTGGATCAACGGCGGCTTTTAAATCAGCCTCGTTTATTTGTACTTTGTACTCTTTTCCACTCATACATTCACTCCTGAACTTGGATAAGCGATTCCGGTACTTGAATGACAGTCGTAACCTTGTGGGTTCTTCTGCAAATACTTTTGGTGATAATCCTCGGCCAGGAAGTACTCGATGCCCTGTGCATCCAGGATCTCAGTTGTGATTTCACCAAAACCTTCATTGGTTAGAACACCTTGATAAATGTTTCGAGACTGCACGGCAGTCACATACTGCTCTGGAGTCGTTGTATAGAGCGCGCTACGGTATTGGGTACCAATATCTCCCCCTTGGCGATTCAGGGATGTTGGATCATGCATCGTCCAAAACTCTTCCAGCAGCTCTTGATAGCTAACTTTTGACTCATCAAAAACTATTTTCACAATTTCAGCGTGATCTGTTTCTCCAGTACACACCTGTTCATATGTTGGATTTGCTAGCGTGCCACCCATGTACCCAACACTGGTCTCAATTACTCCTGGCATAGACCAGAATCGGCGCTCAGCGCCCCAAAAACACCCGGTTGCACAGTACGTAGTTGAACTCATAAGCGCGATTCTTTCAGTTTCACGTCATATCTGCACCCGCTGATAGCCTTGTATCCATACCTATTGAGCCCCCGTAGCTCAGGGGATAGAGCACTGCCCTCCGAAGGCGGGTGCACAGGTTCGAATCCTGTCGGGGGCACGCGCGACTTAAATCACTGTAATTCTGGAAATCTTTTCGCTTTCATCCTTGTTTATCACAGCATAAGGCGAGAGAATTAGCCTCTTGCGCGCGAATTGAACGCGCAGTAACAACGATGTTAAGCGATGATGTGCCTCCCAGATAAGAGGCTAAAGGAGGCATGCAGATGGATTGGCGACATCAATCGGCCTGCCGCGATGAAGATCCTGAGCTCTTCTTTCCCGTTGGAAATACTGGTCCAGCGCTCACTCAAATTGAAGAGGCTAAAAAAGTCTGCCAGCGCTGCATCGTCAAGGAGCCATGCTTGGCGTGGGCACTTGAGAGCGGACAAGATGCTGGCGTGTGGGGTGGCCTATCTGAAGATGAGCGCCGCGCACTTAAGCGCCGCGCAGCACGCAACCGTGCACGTTTGATGGAACAGCAAAACTCTTTCTAAATTACTTACAGCGGGAAGCGCATCGTAGCGACCGTGCCTGTATCAGTTGAAATCAACGTTAACTTTCCCTTTAACTCATTTTCAGTCAGAGTTCGCACAATTTGTAATCCCAAGTTTGATGACGTCGTTAAATTAAATCCTGCGGGTAGCCCAACCCCATCATCACTAATCTTTATCACACACTCATTGCTATAGCGCTGAAGCTCAATTAACAAATTAGTTCCTTGCTGCGCCAAACCATGTTCAAGTGCGTTGTGCATCAACTCTGTTACAACTAAAGACAATGGCGTTGCAAGTCTTGACTCCAAAGAACCAAGTTGGCCCTTTCTCTCAATACTTAACTCACCCATGCGTGGACTCAACTCAAGTGCGTGGGAAATCAAACTTGTTAATACATCATCAAATGCCACTGTATTTTCAGAGCTGCTTGAAAGTGTCTCGTGAACAAGTGCAATAGATGCAATTCTGCGCACGGCTTCATTGAGGGCCGATGCTGCACCTGGATCTTCGATTCGACGCGCTTGTAATCTCAATAGCGCTGAAACCGTCTGCAGGTTGTTCTTCACGCGATGGTGAATCTCTCGGATTGTTGCATCCTTGGTCACCAGTTCGCGATCTCGTCGGCGCAGCTCAGTTACATTTTGCAGCAGTACGATTGCACCTACTCGATCACTGCCTTGCAGTAATGGGAGTACAAGCAGATCAATGGTTGCGCCTTGATTATCTATCTCAACCCTGCGCAATATCTTTCCATTCAAACGGGTGCGTATACCTTCTTCGTGTGCATTTGGTGAATTCTTAATTACCGCTTCGGCGATATCGCCTAATTTATTATTCTCAATCTCAGTTTTCCAACCCATGCGGCTAAATGCCGATCGTGCATTGGGGCTGGCGTATGAGATAACACCATTAACGTCCAGGCGAATTAGTCCATCACCGACCCTGGGCAATGGTTCAAAGATTGGACCCGCCCCTGAATATGGAAATGAGCCTTGGGAAACCATTTGATAGAGGTTATTAGCGATCTCTCGGTAGTTAAGTTCAAGACTACTTGGCGATCTCATCAGATCAGCGTTTCGATGTCTGGAAATTACAGCAATCACATGTCCGTCAAAGAGGACTGGAATCGTCTCCTCTTTAATCATGATCTCTCCAAACTTTTCTGGCTCGCTGTTGTGGCCAATTTCTCCACTTGATAGGGCCTGATCCAAACGTGGGCGACTCCCCCAACTAACTTCGTCGCCAATAACATCATTGGCAAAGACTGTGGCCGTAGTTGTTGGGCGGATATGGGCAACGGCAACATGTCCAGTTGGCCAGAGTTTTATATCTTTTCTTATGGGAACCCACAAAATTAAATCTGCAAAAGACAAGTCAGATAAGAGTTGCCAGTCAGCAACTAATTCACGTAGTCGATGAGCTTGATCAATAGTTACCGAGCTACGCCCTTGTAAAAGTGTTTCAAACTGCGGCATTACTATTTCCAGCCAGCCAGCTCGTCAGCAATTTCCTGAGTTGCAAACCAGGTTAACTCTTCCTCGCCTTCATATGCAAGAAGTGCGCACTGCACTTGTTCCCATTTAACCGATGAATTAAGAGTGACTGTATCTGCGCTCTCACTTTCAATTTGATTGTAATCAATATCGATTGCAAGGACTAAGCCAGGAGATGCCTGAGATGCTCGGAGTTTTAACGCTTTTTCACCGGCCGATACGGACAACAAGTACTCGAGTTCCTCTGAATCGCACTCATCGTTCTCAACTAGAAAATCACTAGTGGGGGCAAAGAGCTCATCTACCTGCATACTAAGAGTTGAGATGAAGCTCTCTAGTTCGCTGTGACGAATAGGAAGATAAGTTCGCATTGCCCAATACTAAGGCAGATTATCCCCTCATTTCGCTTGCGATCTTGGCTATGGACTTTCGTAGCGCAGAGCGCTCATTAACCTCTATAAACGTGGCTTTCTCTGCTTGCGCAGCAGCGGCGGCTCGCGAATCACGATTGATTACTCGAACTGCAGTTGGGCGAAGTGGCGCAGCGATTGATAAGAATTTCGCCTCTTCTTCCTGCCCTTTTCGCCCCTGAGAGCGCATATTCAAAGTGAAACTAATGCTGCTTCGAATAGAGGTCATTGCCAACAATGCGACCACTTGTTCAAGACGGTGGACTCCCAATAAATCTGGCCGAGCGACGATCATCATTTCATCACCTTGATCACAGCTCCACGTTGTCATCGTCGATGTCCAGCGACGATCGGTTAATCGATTTGATAAACCAGAGATTGAACCTAAGTCGATGACGATGTTGTCGAAGGTAGTTGTGGCACGCTCCATAAAGGAGTCAATTGACAATGCCTGATCTTGTGAAATCTCAGTAACCGATAAACCCGGGGCTAAAATCCTCCAGCCTGATTCACTCTGCACATTCCTAATAGCTAAGAGCGCAGCAATAGATGGCGCCCGAAAATTTGCATCAATTAGTAGCGTTGATTTTTCAAGGACACTCAGCTCCATTGCAAGGTTGAGAGCCAAAGTAGTACAGCCCGTGCCGCTTCCGGCAGATCCAATCGCTAACACATGGGAACGTCGACTTTGACGCGAAAGTTGTGTGTTTTGTCGAATGAGAGGAGCCCTGACAAATCCACGGACAAGACTAACTAGATCAGTTGTAGTGGCAGGTATTGCATGCAGATCGTTGTAACCACTTACTTTTTCAGGCTCGCGAGCAAAGCCCACCACTGCCTTTACGGTTTGAGTTATTGACTCTAAACGCACAACAGTTAATCCCGAGAGATCGGGTGAATAAATCAAAAGTGCAGCGGCAGTATTTTCTGGAAATGCGCGAGTGTAGGTATCTAATGAATCACAATCTATGGCTCTAAAGATCACACTCCAGCCCTGAGCAAAGAGTGCTCCAGCGATAAAGCCTTCTACTTCTGGGTTAGAGATTGCAGTAATTACCGTTGGTAGCTCTAAATCAGACATGTGTACGTACCACCACTAGTCGACCATGCGTTGTGGCACGCAACAGATGCAGAACCTGTGTCTCTTCAATGGCAACTGTCAGTGAAGCATCGGTTCCGAAGTTCTTACTCTTCTCATCTAAACTCAATAACGTTATCCCACCCAAGATCATCATGGGTTCAGTCGGTATTTCGCCATTTTGAGCATCAATAACCCAGTAGATATCTACTTGCTCACCCACTTGGATACCAGCTGCAATATCCAATGTTCGAATACTCAAAGGAACTGCACTTGAAACTAGTAAGGCTGCACTCATACTGACACTGTTGCGACTAAGTAATTGACCGGGTTGCAATTTTGACGAAGCAATCATTCCGATTGGATCTTCATCGATTGGTATGTACATCTCTTTACTGCCGCCGAGATTTACATGACCTAGCGATAAATCTCCGATTACTAACTGATGCCCGATGGTCAACTCTTTAGTTACTACCCAATAGTCATCTGTACGATTAGAAAAACTTGCAAGAAAGAGTGCCGAAAGAAAAGAGGCGATGATAAGCGTAATTGCTAAAGTGGTGCGAGAGCCAGATGAATCCTTTTTATGTGCCATGTGCTAACTAAAGGTGGCGCCAATAATTGTTGAGCGCTTTATCCACACTCATACTTTAGGAGGAGAAAATTCCAGCAATGTAGGTGAGGTATTTCGATAGTTTTCAGAGAAATCTAGCTGGCATGACTACTAACCCGATCTTTGATGAACTACCAAGCTTTAGCATAATTAATTTGGAGCCAATTTCTAGTGATGCAGATGAAGATTGGCTCCATCCAATATTAGAGATATTCCGTCCACGTGTGGTTACAGCTGCAGAAAAGAAGCCCAAGTTGTACTTGGTTCCCAGTTGCTTTAATGATGAGTTTGACCCTGACTTTGCACCGGAACCAACCTCGGCAAAGGATTTACCTGATTTAAGCGAGTGGAATGTTAACTTTGCACGCAATGTCTTGGAGATTCTTGCTGGTCGGCGCCAGCCATCACAACTAGTGCGAGCCTGTCATCACCACATTTACTCAGAGCTCTTAGCGCAATCAGGATCTACGAAAGAAGTAGGACGAATACGAAAATTCCACATCAGCGAACCCTTAGATGGAATATGCGAGACAACTGTTACGGTCAGATTCGGTGATCGATTGAGATGCCTCATACTTCGATTTGAAGGCGTTGACAATCGTTGGCTCTGTACGGCGCTTAAACTACTTTAAGCGGCTCCGTGACAGCGCTTGAACTTCTTGCCAGATCCGCATGGACATGGCGCATTCCGTGAAACTTCTCCTGTTGTCTTAACGCCATTTTCATCGGCAGCGGTGTACTGCAGACCTGATGTTGGCAGAGGTTTGGCCTCTAAACCCGCACCGCTTACTTCGTTGCTGGAGCTTTCGACGGTAACTTCGATATTGAATAAGAAGCCAGCGATTTCCTCTTTGATTGCATCCATCATCGCTGAGAATAAGTCATAGCCTTCACGTTGATACTCAACCAATGGATCGCGTTGAGCCATAGCACGAAGCCCAATACCTTCTTGTAAATAGTCCATTTCATATAAATGCTCGCGCCATTTGCGATCTAAGACTGAAAGAAGAACTTTTCTTTCAAGTTCGCGCATGACTTCTGCGCCTAAAGTCTCCTCGCGATGGGCGTAAGCCTTTTCGCAGTCCTCTACGATTCGAGCCGTTATGTAATCAGCATCTAAGGCACTCCGTGAACCAACCTGTGCAACTAATTCATCAACGCTGAAAGAGATTGGATAAATAGTCTTAATCGCACTCCATAGAGTGTCGAAGTCCCATTCTTCTGCGTAGCCATTAGATGTTGCCGCTGCAACATATGCTTCTAGGGTTTCACGAACAAATAGAGCTACCTGCTCTTGAATATCTTTGCCCTCAAGCACCATGCGTCGTTCACCGTAAACAACTTGACGCTGTCTATTCATAACGTCGTCGTACTTCAATACATTCTTTCGCATTTCAAAGTTCTGGGCTTCAACCTGAGTCTGTGCCGAACGAATTGCATTGCTAACCATCTTGGACTCAATTGGTGCATCTTCTGGAATTCCAGCTGCAGTTAAGAAACGTTCAACCATTCCAGAGTTGAAGCGACGCATTAAGTCATCTTGCAATGATAAATAGAAACGTGATTCTCCGGGATCGCCTTGTCGACCAGAGCGACCACGTAACTGATTATCGATACGACGTGATTCGTGGCGTTCGGTTCCAAGAACATACAGGCCGCCAAGGGCTACAACTTCTTCATGTCCCTTTGCGACTGCCTCTTTCTGACGCTTGATTTCATCGGGCCATGCAGCTTCATATGCTTCGGCATGATCTACTGGAGAAATTCCTCGACGTTGAAGTTCAAAGTCGGCCATGAACTCTGGGTTTCCACCCAGCATGATGTCGGTGCCTCGGCCTGCCATATTTGTAGCAACGGTTACTGCACCCTTAACACCAGCGCGGGCGATGATTGCCGCTTCGCGTTCGTGATGCTTAGCATTTAATACCTCATGGGCTACGCCAGATTTGCGCAAGAAGGCAGATAACTCTTCGGATTTTTCAACACTGACAGTGCCGACCAAGACCGGTTGACCTTTGCGATGCTTTTCAACGATATCTAACGTTACTGCAGCAAACTTTCCAACTTCGGTCTTATAGACCAAGTCAGCGGCATCAATACGCACCATCTCGCGGTTCGTTGGAATTGGCACAACTCCTAGCTTGTAAATCTGATGAAACTCCGAGGCCTCAGTCATTGCCGTACCAGTCATTCCAGATAACTTGCTGTACAGGCGGAAATAGTTCTGCAAAGTGATGGTTGCAAGAGTCTGGTTTTCATCTTTAATTTCAATACGCTCTTTTGCCTCTAGAGCTTGATGAAGACCTTCGCTATAGCGACGTCCAGCCAACATGCGACCAGTGTGCTCGTCAACGATAAGTAGTTCGCCATTCATAACAACGTAGTCTTTATCGCGCTTGAAAAGCTCCTTTGCGCGTACTGCATTATTGAGGTAACCGATCATTGGAGTATTGGCCGCTTCGTACAGATTACCGATCTTCAATAACTCTTCGACCTTAGTTACACCTTCTTCTAGAATTCCTACGGTCTTCTTCTTTTCATCTACTTCATAGTGAACATCGCGTTGTAACTTGCCAACATGATTTGCAAACTCTACGTACCACTTTGTTGCCTTATCAGCCGGTCCGCTGATGATCAAGGGTGTACGAGCTTCATCGATCAAAATTGAGTCAACTTCATCAACGACTGCGAAGAAGTGATCGCGTTGCACACACTCTTCTAATGACCAAGCCATGTTGTCGCGTAAGTAGTCAAAGCCAAATTCATTGTTAGTTCCATAAGTAATATCGGCGGCGTAAGCTTCGCGACGCTCTACTGGGGTCATATTGGCAAGAATTACGCCAACTTTTAAACCCAAGAAACGATGGATGCGACCCATCCATTCGCTATCGCGCTCAGCTAAATAATCATTTGTTGTTACAACGTGCACTCCACGGCCAGCTAAAGCATTCAGATATGACGGCAGCGTGGCTACCAAAGTCTTACCTTCACCTGTGCGCATTTCAGCGATATTTCCACGGTGAAGTGCGGCTCCACCCATAATTTGAACGTCATAATGGCGCTGACCTAATGTGCGCTTTGCCGCTTCGCGAACTACGGCATAGGCCTCTGGCATAATCGAATCGAGTGATTCACCGTTGGCATAGCGTGTTTGAAACAAGCCAGTCTGTTCGCGTAGTTCGCTATCTGAGAGCGCGCTTACTCGGGCTTCTTGGGCATTTACGGCAGTAGCGACCTTGCCAAGCTCACGAAGGAGTCGACCTTCACCGGCACGCATGATCTTGTCTAAAAACGCTGGCATCGCCTAAAACCTTTCGATAAACATCGAGCTTGTGGCCTCTATCGTAGAGGTTGGGCCACGCAAGCGGTAACTGAGCCAATAACGTGACATCCAGCCGCAGTAAGGGCTCTGGCAGCCTCCCGCAGGGTCGCCCCGGTGGTTACAACATCATCGATGAGGACCAGATCGGCTCTGGGTATGACGCCGGACTTCAGATGCATTGCGCCTTCCACATTAAGAGATCGTTGCATCGCACGTAGTCCGCTCTGATCTCGTACGGGCCGTATCAAATGCAGAGAGTTGCTCATGGGCAAAGATGTTTGCTGAGAAATGCGCTCCACTATATCTACTACAAAGCTGCGCCCTCTTCGCCGCTGAGATACTGCGGATGAGGGAATTGGCACTAATGCGATATTGAGCCCCATAAAATTTGCTTTCGATAATACATGAATGATCGAATCCATAATTAGATGATCGGCACCATTAATTCCATTTTCTTTGGCGGCTAAGAGAATCTTTCTAGCCGTTGGTGAATAAATCACTGCGGAATGAACTTTGAGAGATGAAACATGTGTTAAATAATAATGTGGATGCCATTCACTCCGACAGTCAGAACAAATTGCTAAACCAATTCTATTGCAGCCAAAGCATCGAGTTGGAAAGATTAGCTGGCTTAATTCTTGTATTAGTCGCATTAAAGCACGATATGCCCAAAATATTTCTGCTAAAAAGCGCTGTGGAAACTAATCACGAAAATCATCAGGAACCAACTTGATCAATCGTGAATTAATCCCTTGGCCTGCATGACGAGGAAGTGTTAACACAAAGTGCGCGCCTTTGCCTGGTCTTCCCCATGCCTCTAACTCACCATTGTGTAGTCGTGCATCTTCAAGTGCGATTGAGAGACCAAGTCCGGTTCCACCTCTTGTGCGATCGCGAGATGGGTCGGCACGCCAAAAACGATCAAAGACTCGAGTCAGTGCGCTCTCATCAAGCCCAATTCCGAAGTCACGCACTCCAATTGCAACGTCTTCGTCACTGGCTACGATTGTGATTGAAATCGGCTTCTCTTCGGCATGATCAATTGCGTTAGTGAGCAAGTTGCGTAAAATGCGCTCTACTCGTCGAATATCGGCGGTCACACTCACAGTCTCGCTAATGCAATAAATACGTAAATCTGTGGCGCGTTTCTTAGCCACCCACGCAAGATCTTCGGCACACCGGTTAATCAAACTGACAATATCGAACTCCACTGGCTCAAGAACGGCAACTTCTGCATCGAATCGGCTAATTTCGAGGAGATCTTCCAGCAGTCGTTCAAAGCGATCGAGCTGGGCCACCATCAACTCGCTACTTCTGGCAAGGATTGGATCAAAACTTTCACCAAAAGAGTTAATGACTTCCGAGGCCATTCTTAACGTGGTCAATGGTGTTCGGAGTTCATGTGAAACATCAGAGACAAA
>Ga0114977_10001047_pt1 | contig 18192 bp, 17 predicted proteins | sample S_130805_MF_Meta_FD_87026 | JGI IMG/M metagenome (GOLD analysis project Ga0114977, IMG submission 87026) | Freshwater microbial communities from Lake Simoncouche, Canada to study carbon cycling - S_130805_MF_MetaG | ecosystem: Environmental > Aquatic > Freshwater > Lake | place: Lake...
AGCATTTTTCTTGTTCCGTCTTTTTGATATTTGGAAACCCGAACCGATCCGGCATTTCGATAAAACTTGGCACGGCGGATTGGGCGTGATGTTCGACGATATTCTCGCCGCCGGCTATGCGGTTCTATGTTTGGCGATCATTAAAAGCGTGCTGCTGTAATGCACTTATTACTGACGTTGGTGTGCTTGACGCTAGCGTCAGTGGGTCAGGCTGAGGTTTTTAGCGCCAAAGTTATTGCCGTTATTGATGGTGATACTGTGCTCATTATGCGACCCAATCATCGCCCTGAAAAAGTTCGTTTATTGAATATTGATGCACCTGAAAAATCTCAGGCTTTTGGCACGCAATCGACCCAATCGCTGTCGGCGATGGTGTTAAAGCGACAAGTAAAAATCGAAGTAAAAGCCGAAGATCATTATGGTCGATTGTTGGGTGAAATTGCGGTTGATGATCGCACTGTCAACGAAGAGCAGGTGAAACGCGGGATGGCCTGGGAATATGCCGGCTATAACAAAAATCATCGCTATGTGATTTTGCAAAATGAAGCGCAACAAGCGCATCGCGGCTTGTGGCAACAGACCGCGCCACAAGCGCCTTGGCAGTGGCGAAAAACGCACGTCACGACTCAAGCCACTAATATCCATCGTGGACAAAAATATTCAGCCGATACTTTATTTTATGATGCCAGTTGCGGCAGCAAAACTTACTGTTCGCAAATGCAGTCGTGTGATGAAGCGCTCTATTATTTGGTGCGCTGTGGCGAGACGACACTCGATAAAAATGACGATGGTATTCCGTGTGAAAGTTTGTGTTTAGGAGCTAAGTAATTTTTGTGAAGTAACTGGTTTTTCAGAGCGTCACAAATTCGATTCCGTTTGGGCTGGCACGCAAAATTCGCACGCTGTCATCCCAATCGCTCAACACCCAGCGGTGGCACGTCACATCATCCAAATGGATTAAATGATGCGCGGGGCGATGGGTGTGGCCGTGAATAATGATCGGATAATGATGTTCGCGCAGCAGGGCACAAACGGCCTCGGTATTCACATCCATAATGTGCGATTCTTTTTGTTTTTTCTCTTGATTGCTTTGGGCGCGAATAGACTCAATTTGCTGTTTTCGAGTGGCAAGTGCTTGCGCTAGAAATTGTTTTTGCCAGCTGGCGCCACGAACCATTTTTCGAAAATTTTGGTAAGCCACATCATCGGTGCAAAATGTGTCGCCATGGCTGATCAGCGTTGGCTGGCCATATAAATTAATGAGTGTGGGGTCGTTTAACAAGGTCGCGCCGCAGGCCTTGACCAAGTCAGATCCCATTAAGAAATCACGATTGCCGCACATGATAAAAATAGCTGTGCCGTTTTGGCTCAGCGCTCGAATGGCATCGCAAATTTTTTGATGGAAGGGTTGGTCGAGATCGTCGTCGCCCGCCCAGTATTCGAATAAATCGCCGAGGATATAAAGTGCCTCAGCGTGAGCTGCTTGCTGTTGCATAAAATCAAGAAACTTCGCGCTGATTTGGCGATGAGTCGAGCGCAGATGCAAGTCAGAAATGAAGAAGGTATGTGACATGGATAAACGGGGCGCTAGGCCCCGCCGATTGACTACAGCACTTCAACCTTAGTGATAATAACGTCTTCAACAGGCACGTCTTGATGACCATTTTTGCTGCCAGTTTTAACTTTTCTCATGGCGTCGATCACTTCAGTTCCCTCAACCACTTTACCAAAAACACAGTAACCCCAACCTTGGCTGTTAGCAGCGGTGTGGTTCAAGAAGCTATTGTTTTTGACATTGATGAAAAATTGCGCAGTGGCTGAATGTGGATCGTTGGTGCGCGCCATTGCAACGGTATAAGCGTCATTTGTTAAACCATTGTCGGCTTCGTTTTTGATCTGCGCATTGACATCTTTTTGTTTCATGCCAGGCTGGAAACCACCCCCTTGGATCATGAAGCCGTCGATGATGCGGTGAAAAATGGTGTTCTCATAGAAGCCGCTGTTGGCGTATTCCAGAAAGTTTTTAACGGTAATTGGTGCTTTCTCAGCGTTCAATTGCAGCGTGATAACGCCGAGGTTGGTGTGCAGCTTGACCATGTTGCTTTTTCCTTTGCTAGTTTGTGAAGAGGGTGCCGCGTGTAGCGAAGCGGCGAAAAAGGTGGCGAATAATAAGACGAGTAAGTTTTTCATTGGTCAGTTTGTAAATAGTGCGTCTGCTACAAGCCGAAGACTCGTAGGTTGATTAGTTGGCCACGTTGAATTGACGGTATGAAATGTGTTAACAGTAAAATGTATTGCTTCTTTCTTGAGTAATTTGATTCTATCAAATTAGCGAGTAAATTTCACCCTGATTAACCTATCTATCTACATTTTAGCGGTTATTTTCGGGTAAAATCAGTCATCCCAAAAACGTCACTTAAGCACACATTATGAGTAGCAACTCTCCTGTACCGGTTATTTCAAACTTTATTCGCACCATCATTGAGGGCGATCTTGCTAGTGGCAAGCACAGCACGATTGCCACGCGCTTTCCGCCGGAACCCAACGGTTATTTGCACGTCGGCCATGCCAAATCCATTTGTTTAAATTTTGGTTTGGCGCGCGATTATGCTGGCACTTGCAACCTGCGATTTGACGATACTAATCCCGAAAAAGAAAGTGACGAATACGCGCAGTCGATTCAGGCTGATGTGCGCTGGCTCGGTTTTGAGTGGAACGGCGAAGTGCGCTGGGCGTCGGATTATTTCGGTGCATTGTATGAATTCGCCATTGAATTGATTAACAAAGGCTTGGCGTATGTGGACGATTTGACGCCGGAACAAATGCGCCAATATCGTGGCACACTGACGCAACCGGGAACCAATAGCCCGAATCGCGAGCGTTCGATTGCTGAAAATTTAGACCTATTTCAGCGCATGAAAAATGGCGAATTCGCCGATGGTGCCATGGTGTTGCGCGCCAAAATCGACATGACATCGCCGAATATGAATCTGCGTGATCCGGCGATTTATCGCATCCGCCGCGCTCACCACATTCGCACCGGCGACCAATGGTGCATTTATCCGATGTACGATTACACGCATTGCATTTCTGACGCGCTGGAAGGGATAACCCATTCAATTTGCACGCTGGAATTTGAAGATCATCGCCCGCTATACGATTGGGTGTTGGACAATCTCAGCATCGCTTGCCATCCACGCCAATATGAATTTTCGCGTTTGGAGCTGCATTACACCATCACCAGCAAGCGTAAATTGTTGCAACTGGTGAATGAAAAACACGTCAGCGGTTGGGACGATCCACGGATGCCGACCATTCAAGGGATGCGCCGACGCGGTTATACGCCAGAAGGCATTCGCGAATTTGCCAAACGCATTGGTGTGTCTAAGAGCGAAAATAGCGTTGATTTGGCGGTGATGGAAGGCGCCATTCGCGAAGATTTAGAGCTACGTTCGCCGCGCGTGATGGCAATTATCAATCCGCTAAAAGTCACCATTACCAATGCCGATGGCGCGTTGACTCGCGAAGCAGATTTCCATCCTAACGTGCCAGAATTGGGTAAACGTGAGGTCGCGTTTGGCTCAGAATTAATGATTGAAGCCGATGACTTTGCCGAAGTGCCGCCGGCCGGTTGGAAGCGTTTAACCCTCGGCGGTGAGATTCGTTTGCGCCACAGTTATGTGATGCGTTGTGACGAAGTAGTGAAAGATGACGCCGGCAAAGTGATCGAATTGCGTTGCAGTATTGACCACGCCACGCTGGGCAAAAACCCCGAAGGTCGCAAAGTAAAAGGCGTGATTCACTTTTTGGCGTGTGAGCACGCACTGCCAGCAGAGATTCGATTGTATGAGCGTTTATTCACCGTCGCTGAACCAGACGCCGACAAAGAAATTGATTTCTGTCGCTACCTAAATCCAGATTCGTTGACCGTGGTACAAGGCTGGGTGGAACGTTGCGTGAAAGATTCTTTGCCCGAAACGCGCTACCAATTTGAACGGCTCGGCTATTTTGTTAGCGACCGACGCAATCATCAAGTGGAAGGGAAATTGGTGTTCAATCGCACCGTTACCCTAAAAGATTCTTGGGCGAAAGAGCAAAGTTAGATGCTAAAAATTTACAACACACTCACCCGCGATAAGCAGGATTTCAAACCGATCGACGCCAATAAAGTTCGCATGTATGTGTGCGGAATGACGGTTTATGATTTTTGCCATATCGGTCACGCACGGGTGATGGTGGTCTTCGATATGGTGAATCGTTGGCTGAAAGCGTCGGCTTATGAAGTGATTTACGTGCGCAATATCACCGATATCGACGACAAAATTATCAAGCGCGCCGCCGAAAATGGGGAGTCGATTCACACGCTGACGCAACGTTTTATTGACGCGATGCACCAAGATGCCGATGCGCTTGGCGTGCAACGTCCCGACCATGAGCCGCGCGCCACGCAGTTTGTGCCGCAAATGTTGAGGATGATTGCCACCCTAGAAAAAAATGGGCTGGCGTATCAGGCGGCGGGTGGCGATGTGAATTATGCGGTGCGCAAGTTTGAAGGCTATGGAAAGCTGTCCGGTAAATCGCTAGAGGATTTGCGAGCTGGTGAGCGAGCCGAAGTGGCTTCTGATAAAAATGATCCGCTGGATTTTGTGCTGTGGAAATCGGCCAAAGCGAGTGAAGCTGAAGAAGTGAAGTGGGATTCGCCGTGGGGAAAAGGTCGTCCAGGTTGGCATATTGAATGTTCGGCGATGGGCTCGGATTTGCTCGGTTCCCATTTTGACATTCATGGTGGCGGCGCTGATCTGCAGTTTCCGCATCATGAAAATGAAATCGCGCAGAGCGAAGGCGCGCACCAGTGCCAATATGTCAATTATTGGATGCACAACGGTTTTGTGCGAGTCGATAACGAAAAGATGTCGAAGTCGCTGGGCAACTTTTTTACCATCCGCGAAGTGTTGAAAGAATACGACGCGGAAGTGGTGCGCTTTTTTATTTTGCGCGCGCACTATCGTAGCCCGCTAAATTATTCTGATACTCATTTGGATGATGCAAAAAGTGCGCTGACAAGGCTTTATACGGCGCTGAAAGGTATTGAAAATGTAGGTCGGGATTCATCCCGACAGCCGCCCGTCGGGATGAATCCCGACCTACAAGGAGCGGGTGCGATTGATTGGAACAAGCCTTACGCAGCGCGTTTTAAAGCGGCGATGGATGACGATTTCAACACGCCGGAAGCATTGGCGGTATTGTTTGATTTGGCCAACGAAGTGAATCGAGATCAATCGCTCGCGGCGGCAACTGAGTTGAAAGCATTGGCCGCTGTGTTGGGTTTGTTGCAACGTGATGCGCAACAATTTTTGCAAGGCAGTGCATCGGCGAAAGGTTTAACTGAGGCAGATATTAGCGCGCAAATTACCGCTCGTGTCGTAGCCAAACAAGCGAGAAATTTCGCCGCTGCCGATCAGATTCGCAAGGATTTATTGGCTGCCGGTATTGTGTTGGAAGACACCGCGCAAGGCACGACTTGGCGTCGTAGTTAAAATTCAATTTGCGAAATATAGGACGGATTTTGCTTTAAGGCAGTTTTCCAGCCGCGACTAAGCGCCCAAGCAAAATATTGGTCGACATCCATGTGACTAAATCGTCAAATTCGCCGCCACTCGCACTGCTAGCTGACGGTGAATGACTGACAAAAATCTTGTCATTATCGGCACTGTTTGGGTTGGGGTTTTCAGCTTCATCTGCGCCATTGCCAGCGGTCGCCGCATTTTTCCCCAGTGAATAAATCAGTGCTGGTGCGGTGGCGCTGAGTATGGAATTCGCCACCGAACAGCCGCTGCCATTGGCGCTGGCGCTGGCGCAGACGTATAAATCTGCCGTGCTATTTAAACTGATGCCATTCGTTTTGGTAAACGCATTGCTACTGGCGATCGTCACCGCGTAATGAATTCGATTGTTCCATGCATCGACCGCATAACCTTGAGGGTCGACATTGCTCAAGCCCAAAGTTACCGCCGGCACCCAGCCGTTATAAAAATTCGAACACAGTCCATTGCTTTCATTGCCGCCGCTGGCAAAACTTTCTGCGCCATAACTGGTGGCTGAAGCGGGGCAAGGCAAGCGCCCATTGGCGATGGCATATCCCAACAACGCTTCAATTATGGTGGCTTCAGTTTGTTGCGTATCGGCAATTTTTCCTTGTTCAATTCTGGCCGCGATGGGCACCATCAAACTGCCCAATAAGAGCCCGACGATCATCAGCACCATCGCCATTTCGATCAAGGTAAATCCATTTTTTCGATAAATTATGGACATGGCGCTGCCGATAATCGTGTGTGATTGTCGCTGAGACAAAACAAAATATCATTGAATGTAGCGCTGGCCGCTTCATTTTGAAAATCCAAATTGCCGTTCGATAAATTGCTGGCGTTGCGACCTTCCAAATAAAATGCTGGATTGCCGCGTTCAGGATTGCTTGTCGTGGCGCTGGCGCGTGCGATACCCTCCAAAGATTTACCCGCAAACATAACGACCGCCGCAAAATTATTGTTCTGATTAATTTGTAAATTATCGCCGCCGATCGCTGTGGCAAGTGCGCTAGGTTGATAGGCTTTGGCGATCGCGACAAAAAAATGATCTTTCCAGTTTGTCCACCACGGATATAAACGCTCCAACTCGTTGCTCGGCGTCGCCTTGTAATAGGGACATTGCAAACCATTATTGGACATCAAATTGCCACTGCTAGTGATTTTTAAATTGCCAGTGGCTTTGCTGGAAACCGCTACGTCGTAAGGTACGCGACCCATAGCCAGAAATTTTATATTTCGATATTTAGCATTGTTGCCAAAGTCTGGCGCGATGGGTAGAAGGTCGGCCGCCCACGGTAAACTGAAATTTTTAGCGCCGCCAACCAGTGCATTATTGTTGCCATAATCGGCTAAACAATTGGCCATCACTTGGCTTAAGTGCTGCAGCGTTGGCGCAAAATCTTGGCGGCGTTGAATCGCTTTCCAAATATCCAGCCGAGTAATTACCAGCAATTGATCGTTAACCAATCCGGCTGAGTTGGACTGAATAAATTTCCCGCTGCTGACATCGGAATTGTTGATGCCGTGCAGTAAATCCTGGTCAAGAAAAGCATTGGCAGCATAGCTCGTGCCACAACGATTACTATCGCTACCGCGTAGCGTTTGTCCGGCTTGGGCCACACCTGGCGCAAAAATAATCGCCACCACTTGATTGTTGTCGCCATCCAAACGACGCACCCCATCAGCGGCAAATGCTTGAAACTGGCCATTGGTATCCCAGTTCATCAAATCGGTCTGTGGATTATTTTTATACGTGCCCGAAACCGCGTACCACAAACATTGATTATCGCCATCGCGTAGCGTCGGTAATTTTAACGTTTTCCACGGAAAATGACCGATGGCGCTGACATTTTTCAGACCGCAATTAATCGGACTGGAACCTTCGCCATTGTCGCCATTTAAATCCGGGCACGGCAAAAAACCTGGCACGTCACCGGCGTGAATGTCGCCATAGGTGACGGCGTAACTGATCAGCGCTTCTTTGGCTTGCGCTAAACTTTGAGTGGTGAGGGCGAGTCGCCGCAAGCGATTATCGTTGGCATTAAACGCGCTCAAGGCGAGGGCGCTAGCGCCTAAAATAAGCAAAATTAACATCAGTAAAAGTACCGCGCCGGCTTGCTGACGAGAAGATTTTTTCATGGCGGCACTACCGTCGAATGCGGCATAACCTGAAATGTAATCGAATGTTTTTGGATGGCTAGCGTGAGAATATTCTCTGAAAGTTTTTTCGATTTTCCCTGCTGTAGTTGTCCATTGCGCCACAGCAGTTGCCGGCCATCACTACGCTGAATAATGCCATCAATCTTCAGCTGAATTTTGGGTGGACGGACGTTCTCCGTAGTTGCCGGAAGGGTTGATGAGGCTCTTTCTGTCGCTGAATAAAACAAGCGCCCTAAGGTTTCAGCGTGTAGGTTGCTTGCCATTCCTAGCAAAAAAATAAGGGCGAATACTCGGTAAGATTTCACGATTCAGCTCGATGTTTAAAAGTCAGCCAAACGCCACTGCAATCCACCGCTAACGGCGCGTGCATTTCCTCTGATTCGACGACTTCATGACGAGTGATAGTGCACCCCTGTAACAAAAATTGTCCGGGAATGTCAGCATTTAAGGCAGCCAAAAAATCGAATAACGGTGGCTCTGTGGCGACTGAAAACTGCAAGATAATCGCGCTCTGGTGAATTGTAAAATGACCTCTGTCTAGTAAAAGTGAGCCCACAAAATCTTGCTGAGGACTGATCGAGTAAGTTAGCTGTCCTAGTTTCTGTTGGCGGCTGATCTTTTCAAAAGCCTCGATTAGCGCTAATCTATTTTCATCACCGACAATATTTTTATCTAACAAGGATTGGTAGTCTTGTTGATAATTTTTTTGGTCAGCCAGTTGAGAATCGGCTTGATTGATTTTTAATGACAATTGATCAAAATTTAGTTGAGCGCGCGCTTCGTTCAGATGTTCTCTATTTAGTTTTTCTTGGCCGATAATTAAGCCGCCACCACCGATCAGCAATGCCATTATCAAGCTAATTAACGCCCATTTTAGATAGGAAAAATTCCCAAGCAGATTTTTAATCACGGTTCGCCCCAGCTTAATTCGAGGGTAAATTTGGTTGAGCGTTGCGCGAAAATAATGTCACTTAATTGTCCGCTAGCGCTGACATCTATCGGTGGCGACTGCGCGTTGATTCGGTAGCCGTTGGCGCTCAGCGCTTGCTGAAAGTCAGTCAAATAATTCAGCGTGGCGCGATAGTCATCAGCAAAATCTAGCAACTCGCCCTCTAGCGTAATGAGGTGTGTCGAGCCCTGAGGTAAGGTAGCTGAGGCAGCCGCATTTTTCCAGGATAAAGACCGTAATTTAATGCGTGGGTAATCCTCTAATAGGTGACTCAAGCCTGCCAAAACGGTAAGTGGCGCGGGTGAAATTTGGCTTAGTTGCTGCGACATGAGTACCGCCTTTTGCATGTCGTCACCCGGTACAACATTGGCAGGGAAAAGTAATTTTAAGGCACTGGCTTTTTGCGTTAAGGCGATCGATTGCGTATCGAGTTTGGTGGCAGATTGCTGAGCAGCACGCGCCTGTAAAAATTGATAAGCCATGCCAGTGGCGCTGAGTAACAGCAAAAAACCGCTGGCAATCAACATCGTGAGTCGCATTTTCCATAATCGATAAATTCGCGTGTGGTGGGCGGGCGCGTAATGCTGGCGCAGGGCTTGGCTGGCTAAAGTTTGTAAAAATAGCGGTGTTGCATCGGAATCGAGATAGGTTTTTTTCGTCGGCAACGCGCTACCTAAACTTTGCAAATCCAGAAATTCAAATGGGAGTTCAGGCATCGCCGTCAGCGATAATTTAAGTGACGCCTGATCTTCGGCGTGACAAATAATAGTGACCTGTAAATTGATACCAGCGGGCGGCAAATTTTGGCTGCTCAAATAATGCAGCATCCGCGGCATTTCGACATTGATCGCTTCGCTAAAGGTGAGATTGCCGGTGAGCGGAATCAGGCGTGAAACGTGTAACTGGCCGTCTATATAAAAACTTTGTCGAAGGCCGCTGGTACGGTTCCACGACAACAAAAGTAAGTGGGATTTTGAGAGGGATTTAATGAGCTCGGCACCGAGGTGTGGCACCGATTGAATGGCAATTAAAGGGTGATGATGAGCGCGCAAAATTTCCAGCCAAGGTGTCAGCTTGGCTGGTTGGTTTAAGGCGGATAACAGGAGCGCATGTTCGCTGCGACCGTCGCGAGTGTGTCGAGTCCACTGGCTTTGCCGAAAAATGGTGTGCGGATAATATTGTTCTAATTTTCGATGTGAAAAAGCAGCCCGATGGCGACGATTCAAACGTGGCAAATGTTCGTGCCGAAAATCTTCTTCGATGACATCGACCAAGATCAAAATAGGTTGCGAATGTTGCACCAAAAATTTGGCAAATTGCTGATGACCGAGAGCGTCGTGAGTGAAATCTTGCAGGTGCAATAAATAGCCATTTGACCAAGCGTGCGCTTGCAACTGGTCGGCGCAAAAAAATAATAGGGTGCGGTGGTTGAGGTTCATCGCCGGCTCACATTTTTACTTTGCTGATCACATCATAAATTGGCGATAGCACCGCTAACGTGATCCAGCCGAGCAGCGCGCCCATGAATAAAGTCAGCACGGGTTCGATCAGTACTTGTACTTTTTTGATCGATTCCTTAACGTCTCTATCATAAAAATAACTGACGTTAAGCAAGGCTTGATCGAGCTGACCGGTGGCTTCGCCGACTTTTAGCATGCGCATGACCAGCGGTGGAAATATGCCGGCACTTTGGAAGCTTTGCGCCAGATTATTGCCTGCTTCGATGTCGTGGATAACCTGATCAAAGCTGCGCGCAAGCACCTGATTGCCTGCCAACTGGCGACTGTGAGCGAGGCAATCGAGAATGCTGATGCCCGCGCGATACATCAAGGCAAAACTATTGGCGAAGCGTGCCAAAATTATTTTCCTGAACACCGGGCCAATCGGCCACAGCGATAGTTGTAAATGATCGAGGTGATAACGCCATTCTGGTTTAAGGCGAAGCGCGATTTTGCCAGCGATGAATAGCAGCGCCGGCAGGGCGAGTAGCCAATACCAATACGCGACAAATAGTCGCGACGTTGCCAGCAATAAAGTGGTTTGCCAAGGCAAGGCTTGGCCGGTGCTTTTGATAAAGCTGGCGAGTTGCGGCACCAAATAAATCATCAGAAAAAATGTCAGGGCCAAAATAACCGCCCCCACAAATGCGGGATAAATCAGCATGCTTTTGGTTTGCGCTGCCAGTTCATCTTGCCATTTTAACGACTCCGATAAATGCCGAAAAATATCGGGCAATTGACCGCTTTCTTCACCCACTTTGATGAGGCTAATCGTCACCGAATCGAAGCAGTTTGGGTGCTGTGCCAGCGCTTGCGATAACTGCAATCCTGATTCAATTGATTCGATGAGGGCGGCAATCGTTTCTTGAAAAAATCGGTGTTCCGCGCTGTCGTGTAAATCATTCAAACATTCCAACAACGGTACGCCGGCGCGCGAGAGTTGATCAAGATTAAAAAAGAAGGTTATTAAATCGACGCGTTTAATTGCTTGGCCAGAAATTATCGATTGCCTCTGCCATTCTTTGGCTGAAATTAAAATGAGCTGGGTGCGATTGAGGCGTAATTCTAGTTCGTTAACGTTGGCGGCTTCTTGTTTGCCGGACAGAATTTTGCCGCGTGCATTGATTGAGCGGTAGGTATAAATAGTCATCACAAACGATCGCTGAGATCGACCACGCGCGCCACTTCTGCCAGCGACGTCGTGCCTTCAATAATTCGCCGCAAACCATCTTGTGCCAGCGGCCTAAACCCTTTTTCAAGCGCTACATTTTTGATGTCGCGCAGGCTGCTACGGCGCGAAATGAGATCATCCAAATCGCTATCCATTTTGATAATTTCCATAATCGCTTGGCGGCCGCTGTAGCCTTGGTGACACTGTTCGCAACCGACTGCCTGAAAGATTGCTTGGCTATCGTCAAGGTTGAGGCCGAGTATTTTTCGTTCCAGCGAGGTCGGCACGTGCTCGGTTTTACAATGCGGGCAAAGTTTGCGAATCAACCGTTGCGCCACGATACCGATGATATTGCCCGCCATAATGTCCGGCAAAATACCGATATCGAGCAGGCGCGGAATGGCGCCGATGGCAGAATTGGTGTGTAAAGTTGAATACACTTGGTGGCCGGTCATCGCGGCGCGAAAAGCCATTTCAGCGGTGGGATGGTCGCGAATTTCACCGACCAAAATTATGTCTGGATCTTGTCGCATCATCGAGCGAATGCCGCTGGCAAAATTCAGTTTGGCCGCCTCGTTAATCGACGACTGCCGCACCAGCGCCAGCGGATATTCCACCGGATCTTCCAGCGTCATAATATTCACCGATTCGGTATTAACGTGGCTCAGCACCGAATACAAAGTGGTGGTTTTGCCGCTGCCGGTAGGGCCCGTCACCAGTACGATGCCTTCTGGTTTAGCGATGATCGATTGCAAGGTATGGAGCGCGATTTCGTCTAAGCCCAATTGATGAATTGGCACGATACCTTTTTGCCGATCGAGAATCCGCAGCACCAAATTTTCACCGTGCGTAGTGGGATGGGTGGCGGCTCTAAAATCAATCGGTCGTGCGGATAAACGTAATGACAATCGACCGTCTTGTGGCGCACGGGTTTCAGCGATATTCATGCCGCACATTACTTTTAAACGCACCACCATTGCCGGCCAAAAACTTTTGTGCAAACTGTGCGCTTGCAGCAACACGCCATCCACGCGGTAGCGAATTCGCAGAAAACTATTTTCCGGTTCAAAGTGAATGTCTGACGCGCCTTGTTGCACCGCTTCTGTCAGTAGCGCGTCGATTAAACGCACCACCGGTTGGCTAAATTCAGTGACATTTTGTTGGGCGTTTGAATGCTCGATTTCGCGTGGTTCGATCTCGTGCAAAATGCCGTTAATCGACAATTCGAAACCATAATATTGGTCGATCGCCCGTAAAATATCTGATTCACTGGCGAGCTGAGTTTTTAATTCAAGCGACTCGTTCATCGATGCTCGAACTTGGTCGAGTGCCACAATGTTGTCTGGATCAGCGATGGCGATGGTTAACGTTTTTTGGGTGGCATCCACTGAAATCGGGATCAGTTGAAAACGTAACGCCACTTCTTTCGGTATCGTCGCAATCGCCGCCGCGTCAATAATGGTGCTGCTTAAATCGACCGCTTGTTGTCCCAGGTTTTCTGATTGCACATCACGAATGGTGGCTTCCGACACGAAGCCTAGATTCACCAGCAAGCGCGCTAACGGTTGCGGATGGCGGCTTTGTTCTTGCAGCGCGATGTGCAGCTGATCATCGCTGATGACGCCCTTGGCGATCAACATTTCGCCGAGCGACCCATTGTGGTTGGTGCTGGATATCATTTTATGGCTGCGCCAATTGTTCAAGCCGTAACTGGATTTTGGCGTGGTCGAAACTGGCGTGACTCGCGCCATCAAATAGCAAGGCTTGCTGATAATGATGTTGCGCTAAAGTGATGCTTTGTAAATGATCGAAACTCACCGCCGCGCTTAAATTTAATTGCGCATTATTCGGCTCTAAGGACAGCGCGTTGATAAAAGCCAGGCGCGCATCGGCCCAGCGAGATTGGGCGGCATAGTGGTTGCCTAAGGCAAAATATAACGGTGCGCTAGTGGTTTGTGCTAACAATTGTTTGAGTCGACTTTCGGTGCCATCGCCATCGCTGCGGCTGAATAAAGCCAAGCCGGCATTGGCCACCGGATCGCTCGGATCAAGCGCCCACGCGAGTCGAAAAAAATGCAGCGCCGCAGCTTCTTGACCTTGGTGTTGTGCCACCAGCGCCAGCCCCAATAGCGCATCGCGATTATTACCATCTAAAATTAGCGCCTGCCGATAGCGTTGTCGCGCATTGTTGAAATCAGCTTGTTGATACGCCAAATAGCCCGCACTCAACTGTGCATCCAGCGCGGCGGTGTCGTGGCTGTGGACGATTTTTGGCGCGACCGTTTCAACCTCATCAGAGGTATTTTTGTGCGCGTCGCTGGCAGGCTTTTTAGGTTTTTTTGGAGACGATTTTTTTGAATGCTGTGCATGTTTGCTCGCGCTGGCCGGTTGTGCCCAACTCAATGACGCAACGACCAACATCAAGCCGCACAGAATTAAACGGAAAAAAGTCGTGCTGAAGCGGTATCGAACAATCTTCATGTTTTGCCTTTAAATAAGATTTTAGTTCTGTTTTTAATAGTGCTTTTAGCCTGACATTGTGAACTCGGTGAAGCGACCCAGCTAAAAACCAACAAGGCAGAGTTCGTCATCGCGAGCGCAGCATGGCGATCCAGCAATATCAAAATGCCTTATTCTAAAAACCATCTGGATTGCCACGCCTCTTCGCGTCTCGCAATGACGACGATGGCATGCCTTTCGTGGACAGATTTTCGTTTTTGATTTTTCACTTTTACTCCGCCTTCACAAAATCTTTCCCAGGCAAGCGCGAGCGAAATGCCACGTAATCGCCGTCCAACCCCGCTTCTTTAATCACTGTCGGTTTCAGGAAAATAACCAATTCGGTTTTATTGCTATTGTCGTTACGGCTTTTAAACAGTCCGCCAAGCAGCGGCAAGCTGGCGAGAAACGGCACGGTGTCCGATTGATTGTTGATTTCGTCTTGCATCAAGCCGCCCAGTACCGCGATTTGATTATTTTCGATGCTCAACATCGATTCCATTTCGCGCGATTGGGTTTGCGGAATTCGGCTCACTACGCCCGCCGCCGACAGCGACGGATTCGGATCGTTAACGTAACCGAGCAGCCGCGTAATCGACGGCCGCAGATTTAATTGCACCGTATCGCTGTCGTTAATTTGCGGCGTCACGCTCATGGTGAAACCGATCGGCACCGTATTCGCCGTGGTGGTGTAAACCGTAGTCGAGGTGCTTTGGTTGGTGGTGGTATCGGCTTTTACCGAAAAATAAACCAAGTTATCCACCACCCGCAGCATCGCCGTTTGATTATTCATCACGCTGATTTTGGGGCTGGACAACACTTTCACATCGCCGAACGATTCCAGTAGCGACACCGAAGCCGCCAGCGCGCCGATGGCCGACACTGGATTAATGTAATCCAATTTAAACGCGCTGCCGGTATTCACCGCGCTCAAGGTGCCACTGCCGCTTTGGCTCATTTGCAAGCCATTAGCGCCCAGTCGCAAAGTGGACCAATTAATCCCTTGCTGATAATTTTTGCTCAAATGCACTTCGGCGATGGTGGCTTCAATCAGCACTTGGCGGCGCGCGTTATTCAGCACCTGCGTCACAAATTCCTGAATTTTTTCGTGCTGACGAGAAGTGGCGCGCACCGTCAACAGTCCGCTTTCTGGATTGCTTATTACCGCCGCCGCCTCACGAAACGTGCTGCGCCGCGTCACCGTGCTGCCTTCGCCTTCGCTGGTGCCAGAAACCACCGGTGGCGCAGCTGTCGTTTTATTATTGGTGCGATTGGGCGGATTGGCGGTCGGCGCCGTCATCGCCACATTGCGACTGATGCTGCTGGAATTTTGTTCGACCACCGTTTCGCTCGACCCTTCCGGCAAAATTTTATCGGTCTCGCGCAACAATTCTTTGACGTTTTGCTCCAGCCGTTCCCAAAAATGATTTTTCGACGAATTCTTAATCGCCAATTGCGACGTATTGCCCGCCGTCATCAGCGCGCCACTGGCACCGGGCGCCGCGCCAATTTGTGTCGCGTTTGAAATGCCGCCGTCCGCCTCGCGACTCATATTCACATAATTGATTTTGTAACTTTTGAGAAACGGCGTATCCGGCATCACCAACAAATAATTATTTTCTAGCGTGTAGCGCAGCTCCAGTTGCTTGGTGAGGCGATCCAAAATCTGCGGCAAGGTTTGCTTCACCGCGTTCAGCGTCACATTACCTAGCACGCCCGGCGCCAGATCAATATTCAGCTGCGCATCGCTCGCTAAGGCAAACAAAATTTCGGTAACCGGTAAATTAGCCACCACCACGCTATATGTTTCAATCGGGCGCGCCGGCTGCGGAGGCGGTAATAACACCGCGCGTAAATCTAGAGTGGGAATGGCGGGAGTGGATTTGGCAACGGTGGGCGCGGTGGAAACTACCGGCAAAGGCGAGCGCGTGCTGCAAGCCGTCAGCGCCACTAAACTAGAAAACAGAATTGCCGTAGCGCATTTCATCTCATCCCCTTGGTGAGGCTGAAACTTAGCACCACAAATCCACGTCAACGATAGGTTTTTAGGACTACGCCTAGCTTAGGTAGTTTGGTCGTGACTTAGACAGTTGCTAGAAAATGAGCAATAGGTATAGACAATTAAGCCTTCGTCGACTGGCGGGTGTTGCATTTTTGCAACACAAAAGTGAAATCGTTTTGACTCGGCAAGTCGAGATCGTTAAGGTACGAACCCTGGCCGGATAGATTTTTTCTATAACTGGCTTAGAAATAACTCAGAAACTTAACTTTTTCCTCGAGGAGAAATAATGAAAAAAGTAGCTCTCGCATTAGCAACTGTTGCTGCAGCAACCGTTTTTGCACCAGAAGCGTCTGCTGTTCCAGTATTCGCACGTCAAACTGGCATGGCTTGCTCAGCTTGCCACTACCAACACTTTCCATTGTTGAATGGTTTTGGCCGTGCATTTAAATCGGGTGGTTACACAATGATGGGTTCGCAAGCTTTGGTTGAAGGCGAAGCCCTAAGTTTGCCTAGCGTTGTTAACCTAGGTGTTTTCACTACTGCATTTGTTGAAAGCCAAAGCGGTACTGGCGAACCAACTTCTACCATTGGCACACCTGGCACCGGTGGTGAATTCTCCTTGTTCATGGGCGGTCGCGCTTCTGATTTCTTAGGCTTTATCGCTGAAGCAGGTTTGGGTGGTGCTGGTCCTACAACAGTGACTTCAACTGGACACAATGTTGTTGATCCATTGCTTCCTGCTGGGACGAATGGTATTGCGGTAAATGCTGACCACAGCCACGATGTTACTATTCCTGGCGGTGGTGTAGTTGGCGCAACTAAAATGTTGATGTTGTTCCCGGTGGGCGAATATCGCGTTGGTTTGTCCGTGCACTCCAGCCAAGGTCAAGGCGTAGCTTACAGCTTTGAAACGTTGAATACTGGCGCTGCTAACACGCACAAAATGATGGGTAATTCCGGTCCTTCTGGCCAACACGTTCGTGCCGCTTACGCTGCTCAGTATTTGAACACCAATACTGGGGCAACTGGCGCATCATTCATCGCCAATAACGCTAATGGTTTCGTTAACGTAGGCTTGTGGGAAATGGCTGGTAATGACGTAGTGGGTGGCGCTAATGCGCTGACTTTGAACTATGTTCGTGCTGCTTACATTTTGGATGTGGCTGGTTTGGAAGTTGGCGTAGGTGCTCAACGTTTCGGCGGTGAAAGCACTGTAACTTTGCAAAAACCTGACGCAACAGTGTTGGACTTGCAAGTTCAAGGTGATGTGGCTGAATTGCCAGTGGGTTTGTATGTGACTTACGGTATGGCTCCAAAATCTACAACTAACGCACTCGGCACTTTAAATACCTTCAACCCTGGCACTACGAATGACATCAGCACACTGAACGTGGCTGCTGAAGTTGGCGTAATTCCACATGAAGTAACAGTTCAAGCGGCAACACGTTTCGCAACTAACGGTGAGGGCAAATCTGACAATGCGATGATGTTGGGTGCAACTTACGAGTTGGCACAAAACATTGGTTTGAGCATTGTTTACACTGCTCAATCTGGCGATGCATGGGCTGACGTTGCTGGCGTAACACCAGTTGGCAAAACTGCAACCACATTCTTGTTGGAAGCATTGTACTAAGTTAGTTTAGTTCATCGGGTTTCGGCCCGATTAACCAGCTAAAGCAACACCACAAAGGAGACTTCGGTCTCCTTTGTTTTTGGTGCGGCAAAAAGTTGAAGTTTGCTATACTCCCAGCTGTAAAAAATCGGAGGCTGAAATGAGTACGATTACTTTTGATACACATAAATTTATTAAACGACTGACTGAAGCAGGAATGCCCCTTATTCAAGCTGAGGTGTTGGCGGAAGAGCAAACCAAACTAATCGACGAACGTTTGGCAACAAAAGATGATTTAAATATGATGGAAATGCGTTTGACGATGAAGCTAGGCGCGCTGATTGCTGCCGGAATTGGTTTGGTCGCAACGCTTGGTAAGTTGTTTCACTAGCGTCATGCAAGATATTCTAAAACTAGAAAAACAAATTGAAAAAACCGAGAGTGCGCTACGGCTAGATTTAGCTGACCTGCGCAAGGAGCAGGCTGTTCAGCGTTGGATGCTAACGCTAGTGGTGGGCGGAATTATTGCGCTGCTTGGTAAAGCATTTTTGCTGAACGTCTGATTTTTTAGAATAAAAGGAGACTTCGGTCTCCTTTGTTTTTGGTGCGGCGAATTTGCCTAACAGGTAAAATCCGCGCTATGAATAAACCGCTTTCTCTTGCCGCTCAGCGCCGTTTGGCGCGCATCCAACAAATCCCTAGTATCGAATATCCA
>Ga0114977_10001048_pt1 | contig 18189 bp, 17 predicted proteins | sample S_130805_MF_Meta_FD_87026 | JGI IMG/M metagenome (GOLD analysis project Ga0114977, IMG submission 87026) | Freshwater microbial communities from Lake Simoncouche, Canada to study carbon cycling - S_130805_MF_MetaG | ecosystem: Environmental > Aquatic > Freshwater > Lake | place: Lake...
ATTTTATTTAAAATATCGGACATAATCTTCGGGTTGAAAGTGCATTCCTGCTACTGCAGAAACAAAAACAAGATGCGCATTCTAGCATTCACGCGAGGCGAGTATTCCAGTAGAATCGCGCCACCGCTTTTTACATCGCGAAAAATGCAAAACATCAAACACTATATGACCGAAGTCGGCAAGCAAGCCCGCGCTGCCTCGCGCGTGATGGCACAAGCTGACACGCAAGCAAAAAATCGTGCGCTGGTCGCAATCGCCGCCGCCATTCTCAACAATCGTGAAAAGCTCATCGCCGAAAACAACAAAGACGTTGCCGCTGCGCGCGATAGCGGCTTAGATGCCGCGTCGATTGATCGATTAACATTGACTGAAAAAACCGTGACCAGCATGGCGGAAGGCTTGCAGCAAATTGCCGCCCTGCCCGATTTAATTGGTGAAATTACCGACCTAAAATATCGTCCATCTGGGATTCAAGTCGGCAAAATGCGGGTGCCGCTAGGCGTGATTGGCATTATTTACGAGTCGCGTCCCAACGTCACCGCCGATGCTGCTGGTCTGTGTTTGAAATCTGGCAACGCTGCCATTTTACGCGGCGGTTCTGAAGCGATTCATTCTAATCAAGCGATTGCCGCCTGCGTCCACCAAGGTTTGCGCGAAGCCGGCCTGCCAGAAACGGCGGTGCAAGTGATCGCCACCACCGATCGCGCCGCCGTTGGCGAATTGATTACGATGAAAGAATATGTCGATGTGATTGTGCCGCGCGGTGGCAAAAGTTTAATTGCGCGCATTTCCGACGAAGCGAAAGTGCCGGTGATCAAGCATCTCGACGGTATTTGCCACGTTTATATCGACGACGAAGCCGATTTAGCCAAAGCCATACGCATCGCCGACAACGCCAAAACCCATCGCTACGGCGTCTGCAATGCGATGGAAACCTTGTTAGTGAATGCCAAAGTCGCGGCGCAAGTATTGCCTGAGTTATGCCAAATTTACTTGACAAAAGGCGTGGAATTACGCGGCGACGAAGCAGCGCGCACCCTTATTTCGGCGATGACCTTGGCCACCGAAGAAGATTGGCACACCGAATATTTGGCGCCAATTTTAAGCGTGCGGGTGGTGGCGGATTTAGATGCGGCGATAGACCACATCAACACTTACAGTTCGCAACACACCGACAGCATCGTCACCGAAAACTATAGTAAAGCGATGCGCTTTTTGCGCGAAGTGGATTCAAGCAGCGTGATGGTAAATGCGTCCACCCGTTTTGCCGATGGCTTTGAATACGGTTTAGGCGCCGAAATCGGCATTTCGACCGATAAAATTCACGCTCGCGGGCCGGTAGGATTAGAAGGATTAACGTCACAAAAATTTATCGTGCTCGGCAACGGGCAAATCAGAAGCTAACCAGAGAGAATAAAAATGAGCCAAATTATCGAAGTAAAAGTGCCAGATATCGGCGGATTTAAAGGCGTTGCCGTGATCGAAATCTCGGTTAAAGTAGGTGATGAAATTGCCGCAGAACAATCGCTAGTGACACTTGAAACCGACAAAGCTGCGATGGAAGTGCCGGCGCCAGTGGCTGGCATCGTTAAAGAATTGAAAGTAAAAATTGGCGATAAAATCTCCAAAGGCAACGTGATATTGCTCTTGGAAACTAGCGCGATCGTCGCGCCAGCAGTCGTTGAATCGGCACCCGTCGTCGTCGCAAGCGCACCTGCGGCGCAAGCACCTGTCGCGCAAACGGTTGCCGCCACCTCTTTCACCAAAGGCGATATTCACGCTGAAGTGGTGGTACTCGGCGCCGGCCCTGGCGGCTATACCGCCGCTTTCCGCGCTGCCGATTTAGGTAAGCAAGTGGTGCTGATTGAAAAATTCGCCTCGCTCGGCGGCGTGTGTTTGAACGTCGGCTGCATTCCCTCAAAAGCCTTGTTGCACGTGGCAAAAGTCATCACCGAAGCGGAAGAAGTGTCGCATCACGGCGTTACTTTTGCTAAACCGAGCATCGACATCGACAAAATTCGCACTTGGAAAGAAAGTGTTATCAACAAACTGACCGGCGGCTTGGCGGGCTTGGCAAAACAACGCAAAGTACAAGTGGTGCGCGGCTTGGCGAAATTCACCTCAGCCAACAGCATCTCGGTGCAAACTGAAGACGGCGAAAAAATCGTTACCTTTGATAATGCAGTTGTCGCCGCTGGCTCCAGCGTGGCGCGCATTCCTGGCTTTCCTTACGACGACCCGCGCATCATCGATTCCACTGGCGCGCTGGCGTTACAAGATGTGCCAAAACGCTTGCTGGTAATTGGCGGCGGCATTATTGGTCTGGAAATGGGGACTGTTTATGACGCGCTTGGCTCAAAAATCTCAGTCGTTGAATTGATGGATCAACTGATTCCTGGCGCGGATAAAGATTTAGTCAAACCGCTACACAACCGCATCGCCAAACGTTACGAAGCAATCTATTTGAAAACCAAAGTCGTCAAAATCGATGCGCAAAAAGATGGGCTGAAAGTTACTTTTGAAGGCGAACAAGCACCCGAACCGCAACTGTACGATCGCGTGCTGATGGCCGTCGGTCGTCGCCCGAATGGACGTGAAATCAACGCCGAAGCCGCTGGATTGGTGGTGAACGATCGTGGTTTTATCCCCGTCGACAAACAACAACGCACCAACGTGCCGCACATTTATGCGATTGGCGACATCGTGGGCGACCCAATGCTGGCGCACAAAGCGGTGCACGAAGGCAAAGTTGCCGCAGAAAACATTGCCGGACATAAAGCGTTTTTTGAACCCCTGACAATTCCATCGGTTGCTTACACCGACCCAGAAATTGCGTGGATGGGATTAACCGAAACGCAAGCCAAAGCGCAAGGCATCGCCTACGAAAAAGGTGCGTTCCCGTGGGCAGCGTCTGGTCGTGCCTTATCCGTGGCACGCGAAGAAGGGCTGACCAAAGTGTTGCTCGATCCGAAAACACGCCGCATTTTGGGCGCAGGTATTGTGGGAGTAAATGCGGGGGAATTGATTGCCGAAGCAGTGTTGGCGCTAGAAATGGGCGCGGATATGGAAGACATCGGACTGACGATACACCCGCATCCAACCTTGTCGGAAACGCTGTGCTTCGCCGCCGAAATGGCGGAAGGGACGATTACGGACTTATTGCCACCGAAGAAAAAGCACTAAGCAATAGCCGACCGAAATAAATCTGGATATTGATTAAATAGCTGGATTGATTCTTGGTAGCTAGCGCCTTCTCCCCTTGGGAGAAGGTTGGGATGAGGGTGTTTTTAGGTTTGCAGGCAGATACTAGTGATCATGCAAAAACATCCGCATCTTTGAACATTTTACCCTGCGCATCTTTCGTTGAAACCAGCGGCACATCTAGCAACTGCCAATCAATCGCCAACTCCGGATCATTCCAAGCGATGCAACGTTCAAATTCTGGTGCGTAATAGTCGGTAGTTTTATAAAGAAACTCAGCCGTGTCAGACAACACCACGAAGCCATGCGCGAATCCCGCTGGCACCCAAAACATACGCTTATTCTCAGCAGAAAGTTCAACCGTGACGTGCTGACCAAATGTCGGCGAACTCTTGCGAATATCCACCACCACATCCAGCACAGCACCTTGCACCGCCCGCACCAACTTTCCTTGTGGCTGCTGAATCTGATAATGCAAGCCACGCAACACGCCCTTGGCAGATTTGGAGTGATTGTCTTGTACGAAATCAAGATCAAGACCCGTCAAAGCGGCAAAAGTTTTACGATTAAAACTCTCGTAAAAAAATCCACGCTCATCACCAAACACTTTCGGCTCGATGATTAAACAATCTGGAATGGCGGTTGGGATAATTTTCATGCGCGAGTATTTTCTCTCAACACTTGCATCAAATACGCGCCATAACCACTTTTAATCAACGGCGCCGCCAGCTTTTCTAATTGCGCCGCATCGATAAATCCGTTGCTGTAGGCAATCTCTTCTGGGCAGGCAATTTTCAGTCCTTGGCGATGTTCAACCGTTTGAATAAATTGACCTGCTTCGAGCAAAGATTCATGCGTGCCGGTATCTAGCCAAGCAAAACCGCGCCCCATCGTTTCCACCGACAAACGATCGCGCTCTAAATACACGCGATTCACGTCGGTAATTTCAAGTTCGCCGCGCGGCGAAGGTTTGAGATCGCGGGCAATATCTAACACGTCATTGTCGTAAAAATAAAGCCCAGTAACAGCATAATTTGACTTAGGTTTCAGCGGTTTTTCTTCCAAGGAAATCGCCTGTCCCGCCTTATTAAATTCGACCACGCCGTAACGTTCCGGATCGCGCACATGATAGGCAAATACCGAGGCGCCCACCGTGCGATTAGTCGCATTGCGCAATTGATTTTGAAAGTCGTGACCGTAAAAAATATTGTCGCCCAGCACCAGCGCCGACGGATCGTTACCGATAAATTCACGGCCAATAATAAACGCCTGCGCCAAACCATCTGGCGACGGTTGCACGGCATACTGCAGATTCAAGCCCCACGCGCTACCGTCACCCAGCAATTGCTGAAAACGCGGCGTGTCTTGCGGCGTAGAAATAATCAAAATATCCTGAATGCCCGCCAACATCAGCGTCGATAAAGGATAGTAAATCATTGGCTTGTCATACACCGGTAGCAATTGTTTAGATACCGCCAAGGTCACCGGATGCAGGCGCGTGCCCGAGCCACCGGCGAGAATGATGCCTTTACGTTTTGTCATTATTATTTCTCCAAAATTTCCGTCAGCATTCTTTCCACGCCGATTTGCCAAGGCGGCAACTGCAAATCAAAACTAGCTTGTAACTTTTCAGTATTCAAACGCGAATTCAATGGCCGCTTGGCTGGTGTTGGAAAGGCGCTAGTTGGCACCGCCTGAACCGCTTCAGAATTAATTTTCAGCGCCAGGCCAGCTCGCTCAGCAAACGCCAACACAAAACTTGCGTAACCGTGCCAAGAGGTTTCGCCATCTGCCACCAGATGATACAAACCTGACAATTCCGGCTGTTTCATGAGCGCGCGAATGGCGTGCGCCGTTACATCCGCCAATAAATCGGCACCGGTCGGTGCGCCAATTTGATCGTTAATGACTTTCAGTGCATCGCGCTCTTGCGCCAATTTCAACATCGTTTTAGCAAAATTACCGCCGCGTGCGCCATACACCCAGCTCGTCCGAAAAATCAAATGACGACAACCAGCTTGCTGAATCAACCGCTCACCTTCCAATTTTGTGGCGCCATAAACACTCAGCGGCGAGGTCGCATCTGTTTCTAACCAAGCTTTTTCGCCGCCGCCATCAAACACATAATCGGTGGAATAATGCACCAAACAGGCGCCAATACTAGCGGCTTCTCGTGCCAACACGCCGGGTGCCAAGGCGTTAATCGTGCGCACCAAATCCGCTTCACTTTCAGCTTTATCCACCGCCGTGTGCGCTGCCGCATTGACGATTACATCGGGTTTAACGGCACGCACCGTTTCTGCGATACCCGCTAAATTAGTGAAGTCGCCACACAAGTTTTGACTATCAGAATCGAGCGCAATCACTTGGCCTAAAATCGATAGGCTACGCTGCAATTCCCAGCCGACTTGCCCGCCTTTTCCAAATAAAAGAATTTTCATGCGGCGTATTGTTTGCTAATCCATTGCTGGTAATCGCCGCTGGTGACGCCTTGAATCCACGCTGAATTATTTAAATACCATTCGACGGTTTTGCGCAAACCGGTGGTGAACGTTTCTTGTGGTTTCCAACCGAGCTCATTGGCGATTTTATTAGCATCAATCGCGTAGCGTTTATCGTGGCCGGGACGATCTTGCACATACGTAATTAACTGCGCATGTGGCGCATTTTGGGGACGCAATTCGTCCAAAATATCGCAAATGGTTTGCACCACTTCGAGGTTGGTTTTTTCATTCCAGCCGCCGATGTTGTAAGTTTCACCCAACTTGCCGCTTGCCAACACCACCCGCAGCGCCCGGGCGTGATCATCGACATACAACCAATCGCGAATATTGTCGCCTTTGCCATAAATCGGCAGCGGTTTGCCATTTACCGCATTCAAAATTACCAACGGAATCAACTTCTCAGGAAAATGAAACGAACCATAATTATTGGAACAATTGGTCGTTACTACCGGAAAACCATAGGTGTGATGCCAAGCGCGCACCAGATGATCGGACGACGCTTTGCTGGCGGAATACGGCGAGTTTGGCTCGTAAGCGGTTTCTTCGGTGAAAAATCCGGTATCGCCCAAGCTGCCATACACTTCGTCAGTCGAAATGTGATGAAAGCGAAACGCCGCTTTGCGCGCGGTATCGAGAGCATTCCAATACGCCCGCGCCGCTTCCAATAAAGTATAGGTGCCGACAATATTGGTCTGAATAAAATCCGCCGGGCCGGTAATCGAGCGATCAACGTGCGATTCGGCGGCCAAATGCATCACCGCATCGGGCTGATGTTGCGCAAATACTCGCGTTAATTCAGCCGCATCGCAAATATCAACCTGCTCAAAAGCGTAACGCGGATTGTCCGAAACCGATGCCAGCGATTGCAAATTGCCCGCGTAAGTTAATTTATCGACATTGACGACACTGCAATCGGTTTCGGTCATAAATTGACGAACGACAGCGGAACCAATAAATCCGGCACCGCCGGTGATGAGAACTTTTTTCATTTTATTGTGCTTATAAATTTAACTAATTTGATAATGATAACCGAAGATCAAACCTAATTCGCTGTCGGCGTGTATTCCGGCACCCATTGCTGCATCCGTTCACGCACCTCGTCATCCGCTTTTCCAGATGCATCGTCAATCCAGTTTAGCAGCGCGAGGAATTCGCCATCTACCACCGTCCGCGTTTGTGCAATTCGCAATTTCGGATGTGGTGTCGCCAGCGTATTTTCATCATTCGCCAACAGTTCTTCGTATAATTTTTCACCGGGACGTAAGCCGCTAAATTCGATTTTAATGTCGTCTTCGGTCATCCCAGAAAGTCGAATAAGATCTTTGGCCAAATCAACAATTTTGACTGGCTCGCCCATATCCAGCACAAATATTTCACCGCCCTGCCCCATGCAACCTGCTTGCAATACCAGTTGCGCCGCTTCAGGAATCGACATGAAATAACGGGTAATGTCGGGATGTGTCACGGTAATCGGCCCGCCTTGCGCAATCTGCTCGCGAAATTTAGGGATGACGCTACCGTTGCTACCGAGCACATTACCAAAACGCACGATGATGAATTTAGTCTTGGTCGATAACTGAGCCTGAAACTGATGACCATTAAATTGCAAACCTTGACAAACAATCTCCGCCAAACGCTTAGTTGTCCCCATGACATTGGTTGGATTCACCGCCTTGTCAGTCGAAATCAGCACAAACTTTTCTACGCCATACTTTTGCGCGCACTGTGCCACTTGCCAGGTGCCAAACACATTATTGCGCACCGCCTGCCAAGCATTATGCGTTTCCATTAACGGCACATGTTTATAGGCGGCGGCGTGAAACACAATGCTCGGCTGATAATCATTAAACACTTGCTCAAGCCGCACGGTATCGCGAACATCACCTGCCAAATAAATAATTTCTAGTGCAGGAAATTGGCGAATCAGCTCTTGCTCAATATTGTACAAAGCGAATTCACTAGCTTCATACAACACCAAAGTTTTCGGGAAGAATCGTAAAATTTCTCTGCACAACTCAGAACCAATCGAACCACCTGCACCAGTCACCAAAATAACTTTATTCGTTAATTCTTGATGCAAGCCTACATTATCTAATTCAACTGGATCACGGCCCAGCAAGTCGTCTAATTCAATTTTTCTTAGTTGTGAAATAGTCACCTTGCCAGACAAAAAATCTTCATAAGACGGCAGAATCATCGCCTCTATGCCAACTTCAGCGCACAAATCAATCGCTATCTTTCGCTGCGCGTGGGTTGCACTCGGCATCGCAATAATCACCTGCTTACAATTCGTTTCCTTCGCCAGCCAATCTAAGCGATCAAGCGCACCATGCACTTTTTTATTATTCAGCACATGGCCATGCTTACTGACATCATCATCCAAAAAACCAACCACATGCCAAGCATCACTGCGCTGCAACTCTTTACACAGCGCAACCCCCGCATCACCAGCACCCAGAATAATCACCGGTTCGCCGCGTAACTGATAATCACCGAACAACAACCGTTCTTTCCACAAACGGTAAAGCAAACGAGCCCCGCCCATTGCCACTAGCAACAACAAGGGGTGAATAATCAATACTGAACGCGGCACCACACCAGCCACGCGCAACATAAAAAATATCAGCGGAATAATGAGCGCGATGGTGGCAACCGCGAACGCAATGCGTCGCAAATCGAACATCGTGGCATAGCGCCATATTCCCTTGTACAAACCGAACCACCAAAAAATAAAACCTTGCAACGGTACAACCCAGATGAGCGAACGCCACAATTCATCTTGAAATTCCTGAGGAATGTCGAAGTTAAAACGGAGGGCGTAGGCGAAGATCCAAGATGACGTGGCGATGGCTAAGTCATACAGGATGGCCAGCAACTTTCGGGATTCTTGCTGTAATTTAAGAATCATTTAAAAGTAATACCGCCACATAAAAAGCAAAGTAATTTCTCAAAAATAGACATCCGCGTTATCTTGGAAAATCAGCTTGATCCAACCGAAATCTTCTCGGAGCAAAATTTAGTTTTTCAACTGCCGCACTATGATCGAAAACCAAATCTTGATTCATTCTTTCGACTATTGCCATCGTCAAATATTTATTTCCGCTAAGCAATCTCAGTACAGAGAAAGCCATTGAACATAACATAAGCGGAATAGGTATAAATCTCGGCGTTTTGCCCATAGCTAAAAATAGCTGAGCCACCATTTCTTTGTAGCTTATGACATCGCCACCAGAAAGATTAAATGACTGGCATTGCGCTTTGTCATTTTGCAACGCTGCTAAGCAAGCTTGCGCCACATCGGCAGCATGCACCGGCTGACGTAGCCCTTTCATTTCGCCTAACGAAGGGAAAAACTTAAAGCGACGGATAAACCGCACCAGAGAAGATATATTTTGATCTCTGCCAAAGCCATAAACCATCGTCAAACGCAAAATCACCCAAGAAACATGTTGGTTTTCAGCCCAAGTTGATAGTAAATTTTCACTCTCTCTTAGCTGATTGGCTAAATCTTGATCGGCCGCCGAACTAGAATCCAACTTGGTAAATCGGCTAGTTGAAGAAAGTGCAACGATTCTTTGAACACCACACTTTTTGAAATAATCTAATTGTTGTGCAGCAAAGGTTATCTTTGCCAAGCAAATCCAATTTTCAATTTCAACTTCAGGCAATTCTCCGTGCGCATTTACCCGATGCCAGCGCACCCCATGTTGTTCAGGCAGAATTTGCCGCCTAGAGAAAGCGTGCACTTCATAACCCGCAGCAACCAACATTGCTAACAAAGGCTGGCCAACCATACTGGTGGCACCCAGCACGCCAACTTTCCCCAAATCTGGCAAAAGGCGATGACTACCTTTTTGCACTTGACGAACCCTTCAAAGCTGAAGAAACGAAAACCTTAAGCTTCAAACTTAATTTAAAAATGACTACCAACACAAAACGCAGCCAAATACCCATAGCAACCAGCCACATCAGCATTCCTGGATATTGATGCCGAAAAAATTTATGGTAAAAACGGAGCATGCCTTTATGTTTATGCCACTCTACAAACACTGGTCGGCTGCCACTACAGACGCCAAGCGCGTGATAAATTTTTGCCGAGGGCACAAATAAAATTTTCCAGTTTTTCTGACGGAAACGCATACACCAATCGAGGTCTTCACAATGCAAGAAGTATGCGTCATCCCACAAACCCACCTCTTCCATCGCCTCTCGCTTCACCAACATACACGCACCGGAGATTGCCTCCACCTCTATGTCATGCTCAGGCAACGGTTGCTTGTGTAGATGAAAGTCATAGAACAATCTAGGCCAGCGATCAGTAAACCGTGACAACCCAAAAGCACGAACAAAAGAGCGCCAAGGCGTTGGAATGGCGCGACGACCACCCGCTTGTTCCGAACCATCCGCATTACATAACAATCCGCCCGCCATGCCCGCCTGATCATTCAAACATAATGCCTCAAGCAATCTAACCAAAGTGCCTGGCTCAAAATAACAATCAGGGTTTAGGAATAATATAAACGGCGCAGTTGCGACCCGAGCACCTGAGTTACAAGCACTGGCAAAACCAAGATTACGAGTGTTACGAATAAGTTGCACATTAATGCAATCAGACAATGCATCAGCACTGCCATCATGTGAATCATTATCAACAACGATTATTTCTAAGGACAAAGGGCAGTTTAATAATGAATCGACGCACTGGCGGAGAAAAATTCCTGCGTTGTAGTTAACAATAACGACCGAGATAATAGTTCGATCGTAACATCCATAAACAGATTTAATTTCAAACACCTTTTCCATATCTACCCGAGTGATATGTAGAAAACCCAATTCGTTCCAGTAGTTTAAATACCACAATCTGAAACAGAGATATTACTGCTATAACTGGATGAGCACTAACTTTTGACGGCTGGCTTCCTCTCAAAAATTCTTTAACTGACTTCTGAAGAAATTCATCAGAAAAACATTTCCCCTTCCTACGATGTTTATTGCAAAGTTCGGCATATTCATCTTCATTCAATTTCAACAGATCCAATAGCGTCGCTGCAATAGAGTCAGACTGAACATTTGAATCTAACTCCCCAACATTTAAATTCGTCATATCCGAGAATAATCCATAACAGCTAGAACTCACATCATTTTCTATAGCGACTATAGATGGAACACCACAAGCGCTAGCTTCAACCAATGACAACCCCATTCCTACAAAAACAAAAGCATCCATATACGGCAATAATCGGTCTTCATAACTTATTGCGCCATGTAATTTCACCACGCGATCCAATTTCATCTCGTTCACTTTGACTCTAAGCTGAGGCAGCTTCTCACCATCTCCATATATGTGGTACTCGATAGGATACTCGTGAATTAACTTTGCGATTATTGGAAGCATCTCAAAGTTATAAGTCTTAAAACCGGTAATTCGACCAATCGATACTATCTTTTTTAGCCTAGATAACGATCGAGGTACTACCGTTGATTTTAGAGAAATGAATAATGGTAAAATTGGACTCTCGAGGAACCTATCACCAAAAACTTCCGCATGTCGAACTCGACATGCCTCATTCATAAAATAAACATTAGTGGGAGGTAAGTTACGCCAAGTTGTAAATATCAACTTGCGAATTGCTAGGGGGGAACGTGCTGGCCAACAATATTCATCCGGATGGTAGACCGCGAGAGCCAACCTAGCTCGAGGCAACCAATGCTGAATAATGTGATAAAGCATAAGTGGGTAGGAACTCATAACCCACACTTCATCGACCTGACGTGCAAACTCCCTGAAACTTTTTGACAGGAACTGACCACCAACAAACACAAATGCATTGCGGCATAGGGATTTATACATTTCTGAATTATCGCCATGACGAGCAAGTAGCACACCAATTCGATATGAACCGGCCAACTTACCAACCAACAGTTGTAGTTGTGCCTCAACTCCTGCAGCACCGCAGCGATTCGATATAAATAGAATTGTTTTCAAGTGACTGAGGATTTTGTGTCGTAATAAGCTAATGCATCATCTATTGGCCCAAGAAATTTAGGTTGCCCATGTTCAAGAACGAGCCCTTTGTTACAGACTTCTTTAAGCAAATTATTATTGTGAGATGCGAGCACCAAAATGCCTGTCTTTTCAACCATCGAATTCATCCGATCTTCAGCTTTTTTTATAAAGTGCGCATCTCCCACCCCAATCCATTCATCTAACAATAAAATTTCAGGCGTGATGGAGGTACATACTGCAAATGCTAAGCGCATCATCATTCCTTGAGAATATGCACGTAACGGCATACTCAAGTAGTTTCCAAGATCTGTAAACGCAACAATGTCATCAAGCAACGTGTCTAACGTCCCGGAATCGATACCGAGCAAGGCCGCACGAATGCGTATATTTTCATATCCTGTCGCATCCATATCTAACCCTAGAGAAATTTCAAATAACGTTACAACTTCTCCTTTTGTATATACAGTACCGTGTTGAGGTTGATATATGCCAGCAATCACTCGCAACAAGGTCGACTTACCCGCACCATTGTGTCCAATCAAACCTAATCGATCACCATGCTGCAATTTAAAAGAAATCGATTTAAGTGAATCTACAACCACATATTGCTTGGCAGATGCTGCGAGTCGACCTCCCGTTGCAATACCCATTAAATTATTTTTAAGTGAACGACTAGCCACGTTGTAAAGTGGAAATGAAACAGTAACATCGTTTAATTCAATTTGAGCCATGACAAATTATAACCAGTAAGCAAGGCGCGCCTGAAATCGCCTGTAGAACACAGATGTCACGATCAACCCAAAGACCAGCGCAATCAACATCACAAAAAAAGATTTCGCCGGAAATTGTCCCAGCAATGGAGCACGCACAACCTCTAGCGCGTGAAAAAATGGATTAAAATCATTAAAGTAGCTACGCTCAGCAAGCATCTCAGGCTTCCAGTTAATTGGCGTAATGAAAAAACTCACCTGAACAATATTTTGTACAATCATCACCACATCACGAAACCGAGCTGAAATCATTCCTAGAACGAGGCTTATCCAAACCAAATTCATCACCAAGAGAACGAACCCTGGCATGACCATTAGAGTCGTCAGCGAAGGCGTTATTTCATAGTAAATCAGCAAGCCAATTATGATCACCGCGTTATGCAAAAATATCACTACATTTCGCCATAACAATCTATAAATATGGAAAAAAAATGGTAAATGAATTTGGCGGATCAGTGCGCTGTTAAAAATAAAAGCACCGCAACCGTCATTTATAGACGTTGAAATAAGTCCCCAAATCACAAACCCTATCCCTAAAAATGGGATAAAACTGCGCGTGTCTGTTTTAAAAAGATTAGCGTATAGGAAACCCAGCGCAAGTATGGCGATCATCATGCTGATCGTAAGCCAGAATTGACCTAATGTAGATCTTCGATACCTCTGTAAAACATCCAACCATCCCATTAGTGACCAGACACGCCAAATACGAATTGCCTCCAAACTATCCTGCAACAACCCACGCTTATACAAGAGCACCTCCCTGTAAAATCGATTCTTCAACTGCAAATCTAAGGGTATGAGGATGGATAGAATAAGGTGAATGCAAATCACTTGGATTTCTAGGCTTGCCAGTGACATAACTTAAAGTTTGTCCGAGCGCCTGTGCGATTTGCGCAAAGATGTAATAATTTGCTTGACGTGTTGCACCAGCAAGCACCAGTATTTTACAAGTAGTGGGAGCGAATATGATATTGGTCATACCCGCCCCGGTGGGACCAACAATAATATCCGCTGTAGAAAATAATGAAATCTGCTCTATCAAACTTAATTTTCCAGGTAGCACAACCGTAAATCCTAGCTTTTTAAGCATCACAATCAATTCTGGTTCATTAGTTAAAGCTCGATGTGAACCGCCGCTTCGGGCCAAATAAATACGGGATTTAATGTGCCCTAACTGAACATTACAGTTACTTACCTGGGCAATTGGAAGCAATGTATCTCGAACTAACCTTATTGCATCAGGTGATAGTATCAAATCCTTAATGCTTGCTTTACATCCATAGAAATCATGAGGACAAGAAAAAACCGATGGGAATACAAGCTGTTTAACTTGAATGGACATACCACTCATAACGGGAATTATCTTTCGACTAGGTGCCAGCAATCTCAATGATTCCAAGATTTGCGGTGGAAGATTATCATCAACAAGCAGAGGAAAATCCGAAAATTCAGGCTTGTTGATTGCAACTATGGCACGAGGAATACACTCCAGCATCCAATGATAATAATTTACACTGTGATCTTTAGTTAGGCTGATCGCACAATGCAAAGTTGGTATTACTTTGCATTGCCAATTAGAAATCAATACTTTTTGAGTGGTTGCAGCTGGAAGGTGCAAACCAAATGGCAATGCGGGAATGGTACCCCAAGCTTTAACGCCATATCGATTCGAATCACCTAGCGCCAGTTCATCATAAAGCAAAGTACCATTCTCAGTAATAATCATTTCTGTACCGCCAACAACGCGCGCATTACTAAATGTAGTCAGCGTTACTGGAGGCAGATTAACTTTATGTGCAAAAGCGTGCAAATCTTCTCGATTAAGATCTATACCAAATCGATGAACAGGCAACAGCGTTACTTCACGCGCATCTATTACAGTTTGACTATACCCCTGATTAGTTTTCACCCATTCACTGACACTTTGTAATGGATAAATACAGCTTTTCAAATCGGGAGTATCTCTGGTGGCGAACCTCCACACAGACAACCCAATATTTAACAGGCCATACCGAACCAAAAAACAAGCTAACGCCTTAGGGCCATACGCAACTATTATTCTTGATACTTTCTTACCCTTTGCAATCAAGCCTGCCATGATCGAATCCGATCGAGCACCTGCTGTTGCTCATGATGGTCGAGATGCGGTCCAATTGGCAAACTCAACACCTCACGATGAATCCTTTCGGATATCTGAAAATCACCGTCTTTATAATTCAATTCTGAATACGCAGACTGAAGATGTGGCGGAATAGGATAATGAATCATAGTAGCAACGCCTTGTTGCAACAAATGTGTTTGCAATGAGTTGCGCTGCTGACTACGAACCACAAACAAATGCCATACAGGATCCGCCCATTCAGGAACAAACGGCAATGCCAAATTACTACTCGCTAACTGGCTGAGATATTCGATGGCGATAACCTTCCGTCGAGTATTCCATTCATCCAGTTTCTTTAACTTTTCACGCAAGAACGCGGCTTGCAGCTCATCCAATCTTGAGTTATAGCCTTTTACTTCATTGTGATATTTAATTTGTGAGCCATAGTTTCCTAGCACGCGAATTTTCTTGGCAAGTTCGGCATCATTGGTGGTAACCGCACCACCATCACCAATCGCACCCAAATTTTTGCCTGGATAAAAACTAAAACCCGCCGCATCGCCTAGTGTGCCGACCCGCTTGCCTTTGTAACGTGCGCCATGCGCTTGCGCAGCATCTTCTATTACCTTGAGGTTGTGTTTTTTGGCTATAGCATTAATCGGATCCATATCAGCCGGTTGGCCGTACAAATGTACCACTATGATGGCTTTGGTGCGCGGAGTGATAGCCTCTTCAATTTTATTGGGATCAATGTTGTATGTACGTTCGTCGGGCTCCACCGGTATTGGCGTTGCACCTGCATAACTGGCCGCCAACCAAGTCGCAATGTAGGTATTGGAAGGCACGATGATTTCGTCACCCGCGCCAATGTCATAAGCACGCAAGATTAAATGCAGCGCATCCAGCCCGTTGCCCACGCCGATACAATGTTCAACTTCGCAGTATTCAGCAAACTCTTGTTCAAATTGTTTGAGCTCGTTGCCTTGAATGTACCAACCCGAGTCCAGAACTCGCTCAAATGCATCTCTCAATTCAGCTCTGAACTCAATATGAGGTGACTTTAAATCTAAGAATGGAATTGTCATAATCTAAGTTTATTAAAAAGGTTGTGCTGCAACGACAAATTGATCGTAGTCACGAATATAATCGGCTTCATCGTAATGTGCGGACGCCAGCACCATACACACGGCACCAGATGAAAAGTTATCTAAATCTCGCCACATCATTGGACAAACATAAAGCCCGTAATACGAACGATTGAGATGGAAACGTTTCTTTTCTTTTCCATCATCTAGTACCACATCAAAACTACCAGACATTGCAACGATAAATTGATGTAGATTTTTATGTGCATGGGAGCCACGATCAGAACCACCGGGGACATCATAAAGGTAATAAACGCGTTTTATATCAAAGGGGATATGTTGACCTCCTTCGATAAAAGAAAGATTACCGCGCGGGTCAGCAATCTTGGGTAGTTCGATTATTTTACAGCTGTTAACAGTCATATTTTCCTCACTACTTTAGCGGGGTTACCAACAACAACCGTGTTAGCAGGAACATCTTTTGTAACGACCGAACCTGCCCCCACCATTGCATTTTCACCAATTATTATTCCAGGCAGAATAGTAGCATTACCCCCTATTGAAGCACCACGCTTGACCAAAGTCCGAGGAAATCCATGCTCAGGATATTGACGACTGCGGGGAAAAGGGTCATTCGTGAATGTCACATTAGGGCCAACAAACACATCATTTTCAAGCGTGATGCCATCCCACAATTGAACACCACATTTTATCGTTACCCGATCGCCAATTTTTACATCATTTTCAATGAAAACATGGTCACAGATATTGCATTCGCAACCTATCACAGCTTTAGGCAACACGTGTGCAAAAGCCCAAACGCGCGTCCCATCACCAATTGTCGCGCCAAAATCAACCAACGCATGTATGTGAATAAATGCCCCACTAGCAATATTTGTCATACCGGCTCATTTCATCTTTTTACTTTTTAATACAATTGTCATTCAAACTAATCAACTCACACTGGTTATTTAAAGTTAACCCTCTCCAGCTCAACCACAAGCGGCATATTTCTTACCTGCGTATGAATCGATCCTATGTATTCACCCAGCAAACCGATGAAAAAGGCTTGCACAGCACCAAAAAAGAAAATACCAATCAAAATTGGTGCTGTGCCGAGTTGAAAAGCATCCCAGTAAATCAACTTGGCAATAAAAAAGAAAAGTGCGGCAAACAAACTCAATATCGCAAGTAGAAACCCGCTTATAGCCATCAGTCGTAGCGGTACTTTAGAATGATTGGTAATACCAAGCATGGCGATATCGTAAAGCGTATAAAAATTATTACTGGTCACACCGCGCTGTCTTCTAGGCTGCTTAAATGGAACTGTCGCAATGGGAAATCCGATTTCGCAAAGCAAGCCTCTGAAGTAAGGATAAGGGTCTTGAATGCTACGTAAAATATCAATAACAGCTCGGTCAAACAATCCTGCTCCGGTTGCATTCTTAACCAACGGCACTTCCGAAATCCGGGTTATTAGGCGGTAATAGAGCTTACGCAAACCGAACATGATCGACGACTCTTCGCTTTCAGGTTTGACTGCCAACACGGTTTTGTAACCCTGCTCCCATTTTTTTATGAACTCAGTAATCATCTCAGGCGGATCTTGTAAGTCAGAAGCAATCAAGACGCAGGCATCTCCACTAGATTGAAGAATGCCGTAATAGGGTGATCTGATATGTCCAAAGTTTCTTGCATTAACGATCAGTTTAATTCGCTTATCGGTTGCTGCTTTCGCTTTAATTTTGCTAACCGTGGAATCTGTTGAACAGTTGTCGATACAGATATGTTCATAATCGTAGGGCAAATATTCCATAACGTTGGCAATGCGCTGACATAACTCGTCAATGTTATCTGCTTCGTTGTAACAGGGTGTCACGATACTGATTAGTTTTCTATTCACGTCATTAATCATTTTTGTACACCCAGTAGTTCATCAATAACCAACTTAAAATCACACTCAATGGCACACATAACACTTGCCCGACATAAGGACTCAGCAGGAAATATCTAATTAAAAGTGCTAGCACACCCGCATTTACAACGTACACCACGCCGTATGCAGAAACAAACTTTGCCAAGACATGAATGCCACCTTTTGATTTAAAAACCATCTTTCCAATACTGAAATAATTGAAGGTCACGCCCGCAATAGTTGCTATCAACAGTGCAGCCAAATATTGCACATTCAATAAAATTAGTAATGCATAGATTGCATACCCAACAATCGTATTTAACAACCCAACCCCAAGAAACTTGGTAAGCGCTTGGCTAAAAAAACCTGTTTTATTAAAAAGTTGACTCATACACCAACACTGTCATCAAGACATTTAATCATTGCGCTTGATTCAGTCAGCACGCCATCCTGTGATGTGTAGCTGGGCCGATACCCAAGCTCTTCCGCCCGTTTATTCAACGAATAGTAATGTGGCTTTCCGCCTGTCGCATTGACAGCTGCATTTGCCTCAACGATCTCGTATTGAAGGCCAAACTTTTCTTGCATGGTAGCCAACAGAGTCGG
>Ga0114977_10001051_pt1 | contig 18174 bp, 17 predicted proteins | sample S_130805_MF_Meta_FD_87026 | JGI IMG/M metagenome (GOLD analysis project Ga0114977, IMG submission 87026) | Freshwater microbial communities from Lake Simoncouche, Canada to study carbon cycling - S_130805_MF_MetaG | ecosystem: Environmental > Aquatic > Freshwater > Lake | place: Lake...
ATTTGTTCAAAGTAGCGCTTTAGTTTTTCCTGTTCATCGCGCGAAAAAATGACATTGGTTTTGAGGGTGTAAATCGCAGGTTTTTGATTACTCCCCAACGCATATTCGGCATAGATTTTTACATAATAGCTGGAGTCTTGTTCCATGCGCTTACCGACCAGCGTTCTGATCTCTTTGTAATCCTCCGATTCAAAAAAATCACTTGTTTGTAAACCGGACAAAGTCAAGGTATCCTTGAAGTCTCTTTCAGCTGAAAAACGATAGGTGTTGAACTGTGCGCTGGCATGAAAGGTCAACAGAGTAGCTGAGATGAATAATATTGTTATGACAATCAATCGGCTCATTTCTTTTTGTTTCCTGTTTTTGTAAGACATCCTTGTAGCATTTTTAAGAGCTCTCGTCATCTGCATTTACTTTTCATTTTATTCAGAAAGATACTATTTAACTCAAATAATTGTTCCTAAATTTAAATGCCCATTCGTTTTCATCACCCTTGATTTAGTTCGTATGAATTCCATGTCTTATGCCATCTCCCTCATCCATGAAGCTGAAGCTGTTGCTGTTTTTGCAGGTGCAGGAATGAGCGTTGATTCAGGACTCCTTCCATTCAGGGGAGAGGATGGTTTATGGACAAAATCAATTGCCATGGATGGTAAATCGTATAGCCATTTAGAGTTGATGTCTCATCATGCCTTCATTGAATCCCCGAATGCTGCATGGGAGTTCATTTTGAAATTAAAAGAAAAGTATGAGCAAACAACTCCGCATCAGGGATATTCTAAGTTATTGGATGTTTTAAAAGACAAGGCACATTTCATTGTCACCTCAAACGTTGATGAACACTTTTTGAAGGCGGGGTTTGATGAACATAGCATTTTTGAATGTCACGGTTCGGTCAATTATATGCAATGCTTAGATATTCTTGAACGTGAAGTGTGGATAACACCAGAAATCAAAACAGATAATTTACAACTTGAGGATCTGCCTACTTGCCCCAATTGTGGAAGCATGTGCAGACCAAATGTTTTGTTATTTGGAGATTGGTTTTGGATTCCGATTCGTTCTACCCATCAACAAATGAGATATATCAAGTGGTGTAAAGAAATGAAAGCCACGAAAAGAAAGCTAATAGCCATTGAAATTGGAGCGGGTAAAACAATCCGTACCATTCGAAACGCAGCGGAGTCCATTACTTTAAGTGATTTCCCTTTGATTCGGGTAAATCCATTCGACATTGAAACAACATCACCAAATCATGTTTCGGTGCAGATGACTGCAAAGGAATTTTTGATATCCTTGTGATAAGTTCCGTTAATGGAATAACATTCTACTCGCTTAAAACCCCTTGAGATCAATTGATTCACTGTCGACCATTGTCACCCATTTTTTCATTTTCTTTTGGATCACGCGGAAATGATTTTGTTCGTCAGGTGTGATGAGCGAAATGGCTTCTCCAGGATTTTCTGCTCGGCCTGTTCGACCAATTCGATGAATATAATCTTTGGGCGATCGCGGAAGTTCGTAGTTGATGACGAAGGGCAGGAATTGTATATCGATTCCGCGGGCAATCAGATCGGTGGCAACCAGAACCCGCATGTGTCCCTCCTTGAAACTCTTCAGGGCTTTTGTGCGCGCTTCCTGACTTTTTTTACTGTGGATAGAATTCGCTTGTATGCCGTTCTTCCTCAGTTTTTCCGCTACATTTTCCGTTTGATAAACCGATGAGGTAAAGACCAAGACTTGTTGCATGTCATTGTGTTTGATCAAATAACGTAGGAGTGGTCCCTTGCGCTCCTCAGAAACATGATAACCCGTTTGAGAGATGAGATCAATGTTTTCTTTTTCGGCCTCGACCTTAACAACGATGGGGTCTTTTAAGATCAATTGCGTGATCGACTGAACATCTTCAGCAAGTGTGGCTGAAAAAAGCAAGTTCTGTCTTTTTTTCGGCAACATCGAAATGATCTTGTCCATCTCTTCTTTGAACCCAAGATTCAGCATTTTGTCCGCTTCATCGATCACCAGGATCTGCACTTCCGATAAGGTCAGCGCATTTGCTTCCACCAACTCAATCAATCTTCCTGGTGTTGCCACTAGTACACGGACTCCGATGAGTGCCTTCATTTGTGGATTGATGGAGACGCCACCATACACAGCCATTGATTTCAAGCGTGGCTCCAGGAATGAAGTAAAACTACTGAACACTTCCTGCACTTGAAGGGCCAATTCACGCGTTGGAACGACCACTAAAGCTTCTATGGCTCTGTTTCGTTTTACTTCCGTTTTCTCCAGTAAGGACAAGACCGGCAACACATAGGATGCGGTTTTTCCCGATCCAGTTTGAGCAATGCCCAGCACATCTTTGCCCTTAAGCACTTCAGGGATTACCTTTTCCTGAATGGGATAGGGTTTTTGGAAGTCTAGTTGAGCAAGTGCGGTGACTAAACGGGGAGAAAGACCGAGGGATGAAAAGGGCATGAAGAACCTGATTTAAAAAGAGTAAAGTTAGGACAACTAATCTAAAGAGGCACTTTAAAATCAAAAAACGCTTTTGTCACATAGGATTCTTCGAGAAAGTAATTGATTGAAATAAAAGTAAACAAATTTGTTTACATAAAATCTTTGGTTTATCTTTGATTAAAACAGAACGATGTTACCAGAATTAAATCGAATTAAGGGAATACATCCCGGAGCCATTTTAAAAAGAGAATTGAAAGCATTGGGCATAAAAAGCAATGAGATGGCTGCAAGTGTGAATGAGCATAAACAGACCATTAGTGCCATTCTGAATGAAAGAAGGGGAATAACTCCTCGGTTATCCATCAAACTTGCCGATTATTTTCGTGTAGAAGTTGATTATTTCATGTGTATTCAAGGGTGCTATGAGGTCAATCAGGAGTTGGAACAACAAAAAATGATTGGCTTGACACCGAACCTGAAGCTTTTTCGAAAAGCTCTTTTTTGGGACACTGATTTTGAAAAGTTGGATTGGGAAAAAATGAAGTCAGCGATAATTTTGCGCATATTCGAACGCGGAAACGAGATGGAGATTCAAGAAATCATTTCATTTTACGGTCATACTGCCGTGAACCGAATCATACAGCGTACGAAAAACGATTTTCTGCCTTCGTTTGAAGAAAATGTAACGAAGTACTTGAAATAGGATGATTCTACACCGAAATACAGTTTCTGATAATTTGTGGGATGCGCTCATTCTTCTTATGAGAGAGGATTTATTGAGCAGTTTCCGACTGGTTGGCGGTACTTCTTTGAGTTTACAAATGGGGCACAGAATGTCTGTGGATATTGATATGTTCACCGATTCTGATTACGATTCTATTGACTTTAGACAGATTGATGAATTCTTAGAACAATCTTTTCCCCATGTTGAAATGGGATTCGGTGGAAACAATTCATTGGGCAAGTCTTATTTTGTAGGTACATCCAGATTGGACTTAGTTAAACTAGATTTTTTCTATACTGATGCGTTTGTCTTTCCTATGATTGCCACTGAAGGAATTCGTTTGGCAAGCAAAGAGGAAATCATAGCAATGAAACTTGAAATTATTGGGCAGGGTGGGAGAAAAAAAGATTTTTGGGATCTTTATGAATTGATGCAGGATTATTCACTTTTACAAATGATTCAATTCTATGGAAAAAGATATCCTTACGGATTCTCAGAGGCACAAATAATTGCAAATCTTACCTCCTTTGAAAAGGCCAATGACGATTTTGACCCAATATGTCTTCGGAACTATTATTGGGAATTGATTAAGCTCGATTTTGAAGAGAAGGTAAAAAGTGAATTCAACAAGTAGAATGAATTTCATATCAACTTTGTTCTGATAGTTCTTTAATCGTGTTAAACCCAAATCGCCAACATCTGGCAACCCGTTTTTCTTGCTAACTTTGCGGCGTCTCTGATTTTTATTTTTAACGAGACAAACCAAACATGAACCAACAAGCCGATTCATTTCGACAAACAGATTTACACACATTCCCATTGGGACGCTCCCGACATCACATTTTATGAAACGCATCAACGAGTACAAAAAATTATTTCAGATTGAAAACGAAATCGATCTGGCCGAATTGAAATCGACCTACCGCAAGTTGGTGAAGCAGTGGCATCCGGACAAATACCAGGATGGAGATCCGATGAAAGAGGAGGCGACCTTGATGGGGAGACAAGTGGTGGATGGCTACCATTTTTTAGTGAGCATCGCGCCAGAGACCACTTCAATCAATTTGCCCGAATACCAGAAAACCATCATGGAATGTGGGATCTACGATTTTAAGCACAAAGGACTTTTGTTGGAAATCACCTTTACAGACGGTTCGACCTACGAGTATTTTGGGGTGAATGCCAATTTATTCAAAAAGTTCATGAGCACCGACAAACCTGTCCGCTTTGCAAAACGCTTTATTTACGACAGTTATACGTACCGTAAATCGAAGAAAGCGGCGGAAACAGAGGGTGAGAGTGGAGAGTGAGTGCGGTGGCAGAAGAACTTACGCACCTTGATCGGTGAGGTAATCGTGCAAGTGGTCCTCGACGGGGTGATGTTTTAACCAAGAAGCAATTTCTCCACAATCGGAACATCTGCTGCAGCCCAATCCAAAGCATTCAATTCATTTTTATCGAGCCATTTGAATTCGCTGTGTTCCGTCAATGTGAGTGTGTCATCTGAACAACTGCACAAGAAAGTGTCCATCGTGAGGTGAAAATCAGGGTAGCTGTGTTGAACAGTCGTAAGAAACACATCGACCGAAATGTCCATGTGCAACTCTTCGCTGATCTCGCGCTTGAGGGCTTCGATTTTGGTCTCGCCTTCTTCTACTTTGCCTCCGGGGAACTCCCATTTCTGGGAAATGTACGCGTATTTCGCAGGTCCACGTCGAACACATAAAATCTTGTTCTCGTGGATAATAACAGCGGCAACAACAGAGATGTGCTTCATGTTCAGATTTCTAGTTCCCCGAAAATAGCAAAAGCATTCAAGGTGACCAGGGATCGATGGGAAAAATGAAAAACCTTTGTGCTTTGTGACTTGATCAGCAGTTAAATTGGTCTGCCTTGTAGACTAGCTAGCACTCCGATAAGGGTACGTTTAGTCCTCCACTTTTACATCCGTCACCTCAGACACAATCCGCTTGTAAACTGCCTTCGAATTCATGTCAAATTCCACAAAAGAGGTGAAAACCGCATCAAGTGTTTGGACCTCATCTAAAGGAAATGGTACATAGGAACTCATTGGAATCCATTCATCCGAATTGTTGAGAAATAAGTTGTTGTCGATCTGAATTTTAATGGATCCGCTCAGCTTTTGCCAGTGTTTTCCTTTGGGGATTAGAATGCTCATGCATACTAAACGAATCAGTTTAGGAAATTTATCGAGGACAAGTTTTTTTTTAGAAAATGAGCAGAGAGCTTTAATCCCTCACAACCCTTACATTCTCCCCACTATCTAAACGAATCATGTACATTCCACTAGGAATACCTGCAAAATCAATCGAAGTACTCGTGGATGTAAGCTGACCTTCAAATACATGTTTTCCAGTGAGGTCTAAGACAGTATAACGACTTCCAACCAAGGCTTCACTCACGATAACAGTCAAGTCATCCACAACAGGATTTGGGTAGGCATGCACCTCTGCCGAAACAAGTTCGTCGATCCCCGAGGTGCTGTAGGTGAAGGATTGCGTTCCACTGCATCCGTTGACATCGGTAACTGTCACGCTGTATACACCAGATGTCTGACAAACAATGCCTGATGTGGTTTCGCCAGTGTTCCAACCATAGGTATAAGGACCCGTTCCGCCACTTATGCTCGTGCTCAAGGTGTTTCCGCTTTGCGTGATCGTGACCGTGATGGCTTGCGGTTCGGAGATTGTGGTGCTCAGCTGGTAGGTGCAGCCATTGGCATCGGTCGCGTTGGATGTGTAGGTTCCTGCGGTCAAATAGATCGGGAAATCATCCGTCGCGCCGTTCGACCACGAATAGGTGTAGGGCTGAGTTCCTCCAACGGTTCCGATGTGAATATAGCCCGAATTGCCGCCGAAGCAATCGACATTATTGAGCTCAAGGACCGTAGATAGCAGTGCTGGGGGCTCAGAAATGGTGGCTGAACCACTTGAAGTACATCCGTTGGCATCGGTCACGGCAATGGAGTAGGTGCCAACTGCTAGGTTGGGAATGGTGAACGCACTCACACTTGAAACGCCACTGATGTTTGCTGGCGAAAGGGTGTAGGTAAAAGGTCCAGTACCATTGGCGGTGTTGACTGAAATAGCTCCTGTGGTATTCCCATTGCACAAGGCATTGCTCGGTGCGCACGCGACAGCAAGATTACAGATTGGTCCACAGCCAGTCGATGGTGCTATGGAATAGTCAAAAGTTAAACTCGCACACGGAATATAGGTCGGAATCCCACCGGAAACTTGAAATTGTGCACTCGGCTCATGAATAAAGACATGGATTCCACCGTTCATGACCACCTTTGCGCCGTTTTTAACATAAATGGTGTCAATGCCTCCGCCTGTAACCATCGTCGCATTCGACTCTAGAAAGGCTAAAAAGATCCCTCCATCAGAAAATAAAGTGTCGTTGGGACAAACCCACTGTGAGGTAAATCCGCCATTCACTGTTTGATTTGAACTGACGACATTTGCGTTTGCGGGAATCACACGTGAACATTGTCCAAAACTCAATGAGTGAATCGCCAATAAGAAACTCAGGAGAAGGATAAGTCTATTTTTCATGATAGTGAGTTGGTTTGTAGTGGCTTCGAAGATAGATGAAACAAAAGGAATCTCCTAAAAGGGAGTAAAAAAATACTTAATACTCATTCTTTTGGCCTTGTTATGAATTGAAAAAAAAATCCGAACCAAAGTAGGACATATGCTCAACTTAAAACATCAACGGGCCTGTTATAATTCTAAAGAATACGTGTTAATGAGTTGTCGAACAAAGGCAATAACCACTAAAACTAAGACTATGAAAGCCATCACATTCTTTATTTGCTTCATTTTCATTTCTTTAATTGGGAAATCTCAAAGCACACAGTCGAAACCGCAAAAAGAGGCAGTTCTGATTGTAGGTGACCGCGCTCCAGCTGAAAATAAAGCGCGCATGGAGGAACTTGCTGTTATCTTGGAATCCCATAAGTACAAAGTACATCGGTTTTATTCGCCGAACAATAAATGGGTGGATATAAAAAAGGCGGCCTTGAATGCGTCGTTCTTTATTTACAATGGCCATGGCACCACTTTGGGTTTGGACGGCGGCTTTGGTGGACTCGTGATCAATGAGTTTATTTCTGCGCAGCGGATCGTTGATGAACTTAAATTTAACCGAAATCCTGTGGTTATTTATCAATCTGCTTGTGGGGGTGCGGGTTCTTCCGATGGAGATCCACTCGATATTGGTGTCAAGGAAGCGGCATTGAGGGTAGCTGAAACGGCAAAACCTTTTTTAATGGTTGGTGCCAGTGCGTATTATGCAGACAATTACTACGGTGGTGTGAATGGTTTTCTGCAGCATTTCCTTGCTGGAGAAGCTCTCGGAGATATTTATGTTGAAACGGTCGCTTCTTGGACAACAATCGAAATGAATCAAGCGCTACATGACGAAACACTCGCTGGTGATTTAAACATTGGTATATCTTCAACTGGAGGAGGAAAAAAGGAACTTATAAAACTAGTGAATGGAAAGCAAGTCAAGACCTATGAACCCCAAGAAAAAGACTATTCCATCGCTTATATTGGTCCAGTTGATCTCACTTTAAAGGATATCGCACTTGTAGCGGGGCGTTGATGACTTAACTACTTGCGAATTTCACAACTTTGAATTTCTCGTATGCGATATACGATAATGCAATTGCAATTATTTTTCGCAAATTCAACCTCTAATTTGACGAAGTGCGTCATGTTGAAGGGGTTATGAAGGCGGTAGAAAAAGACGAGTTAAAAATACCAATCATTCCAGGACGTGGTTTAACAACACACATGTCCATGAAATTGCGGCAGGAGTTTATGGATGAAAACCATCTTGAACATCACCATTTGTCGGCTTCAGCATTGGACTTAAAATCCATTCAAAACAACATAGAATCGTATGTCGGATCGGTTGAAATACCTGTTGGCATCGTTGGACCATTGCGAATGAATGATACCATTGACACCCCCGAATTGGTATACACGGTCGTTGGTACCTTAGAAGGTGCTTTGGTGGCGAGCATGAATCGAGGAGCGAAAGCCATTAGTCAAAGTGGCGGCTTTGAAGCGCATGTCAAGTGGCAACGCATGTCGCGTGCACCCATGTTTATTTTTGAAAAGTCATCACACGCCGCGAAGTTCAAATCTTTTGTTCGGCGCAATTTCAATGACATCAAACAAAAAGCAGAGTCGTTTTCGAATCATGCTGTTTTGATTGATTTGGTGTGCATCCAGGATGAAAAGGTGGTACATGTGAAGTTCGTCTACGAAACAGGCGACGCCTCTGGTCAGAACATGACCACAACCTGCACTTGGCATGCGATGCTCGATTTGGTCAACAACTTTACCGATCAATCAGGAATTCATTTTGTCGATTTTGTATTGGAAGGAAATGCTTCTTCGGACAAAAAAGTATCGGTTTCTTCTACCAAAAATGGACGAGGAATTCATGTCAAGGCCGAATGCCTGATTACTGAAAAGGTGCTCAATGAGGTCTTGCGGGTGACATCAAAAAAAATGGAGCAAGCTTTTCTCCCATCGAAAGCGCAAGCAAAAAGAGATGGGATGCATGGCTATAACATCAATGTGGCAAACACCATTGCTTCGATTTTTGCGGCTACTGGCCAAGACTTGGCGTGTATTCATGAATCTAGCGTCGGAATACTCGACATCAAAGCAACAAAAAAAGGACTAAAAGTAGCATTGACCTTACCGAATTTGGTCATTGGAACTGTTGGAGGTGGAACCCATTTGCCTAAACAGTCCGAAGCGTTGCGTCTTATGGGATGCTGTGGAACGGAGAAAGTTCAACGTTTTGCCAAGTTGATAGCTGGATTTGCCATGGGCTTGGAACTTTCGACGTTCGCTGCCATGGTGAGTGGTGAGTTTGCGAAATCACACGAAAAATTGGGCAGGAATAAGCCAGTAAATTGGATTACCCGGAATGAGTTGTCGTCACCTTTTATTAAGGAACATGTCATCAAAAATAAAGCGTCCCATTTTGATTTTCAATTTACCGAAAATGCCCTTTTGGAGAATGGTATTTTGACCCATATTGCGGGTAGAATAAGCAAAAAGCTCATTGGTTTTGAAATGCTATGGGCCATTGATGAGATCACCGGTAAATCCACAAATTTGATTTTAAAATCAAAGGCCTTGGACAATGAGGTCATCAAAGGATTGCATATCATCGCAGCATCCATTGATCCTGTGCTATCAGATCGAATCAAATCCTTTTGGGAAAAACTAGAATACCGTTCGTGTCATCTTAAGGAGGGTGTCATCTATGCACACCTGAGTGAAATTGGCACGAAATACATTCCGCACTGCTGGGGAACATACCGAAATGATGACCGTGAAATTCATTTGATTCTTATGGAAGAATTGGCGAAGGATGACTTTTGTTTATTCAATTCGGAAAATCAACCGGAGGATTGGAATCAAAAACACATTGAATCGGCCTTGCAGAGAGCCCATCACTTTCATGTGGACACTGCCAAATTGCGCCAATCGGATGAGGTGAGTGTCTTTCTGGACTATAATCCAGCCGAGGTTATTTCACTGTATGAAAAGCTAATCGAATTGGTTTGCACAATAGATCGACATGTTGGAAAAGTACTTTTGCTGAAGCAATTACTCGCCGAACTGATTCAGTTTTCTACATCAAGTGAAAAATACCACCACCTAAAAACCATTGTGCACAACGATTATAATCCGCGAAATGTGGCAATTCGAAATGATGGACAGGTCATCGTATATGACTGGGAATTGGCAGTTGTAAATTATCCACACCGGGATACGGTGGAGTTTTTGAGCTTCACGCTGCCGACGGGATTCACGCGTGTAATGCTCGATCAATACTTGGAATTTGATTACAATCTGCATAAACATGAAGGTTGCTCAAAGGAAGAATGGTTCAAACTTTACCACATTTCTGCGATTGAATTTCTGATCTCCAGAGCATTGTTTTATGAGGTCGCTGGAATAGTTGTCAAGTACGATTTTTCTTCTCGAGTTTTAGAGAATACCCTTCGAATGATTCACCTGTTAACCGATAAAGAATGAGTTTTCTGAGTCACGCCGCAACTATGATTGTCCCACTCATTCTGAGTAATGGGCTGCACATGGTTGTGGTGAAAAAGAATCTTTTCTCGGTGTTGAATAAACCCATTTGGGAATGGGGTTTTGGATTGAATAAATCTTGGCGTGGGTTCGTGATTGTTCCTCTATTGAATGCGATTTTTTTGTTTTGTTTTCATGTGGTATGCGAAAAGTCACCGTCAGAGACCTTATTCCTGGGGGCCTTTTTAGGGATGTGCTACATGTTGGCTGAATTACCAAATTCCTTTATCAAAAGAAGAATAGGCATCGCATCTGGAAGTGCAATTGAAGCGCGAAAATGGATCTTCGTACTCTTTGATAAAACGGACTCCGCTTTGGGCGTCACACTGGGGTATTGTTTCCTAGTAGATCTCCGTTTTGTTTTGGGCCTGGAACTTTTTTTGTGTAGTGTAATTACCCACATTCTCATTTCAATAATCTTAGTAAAATTGCACATAAAATCTTCGTTTTGATGCGGATAGGAACATTTAAGGAAGGATTGGATCCCGCACTTTTTGGCGAGAAAGCGGCAAGTTTATCGCGAATGACACGTGGTGGCTTTCCAGTGCCTGCGGGATTTGCGCTTTCCAAGGGGGTCTTCTTAAAGTACCACATCGAGAAGGAGGATAGTGCAAGTTTGCGTCCCCTCATCGCGCAAGGATTGGTGACTTTATCGGCGGACAAATACATGGTAAGAAGTTCGGCCATAGGTGAGGATGGTGAGGCGCATTCCTTCGCAGGTCAATTGGATTCTTTTATCTGTTCGAATTCAATCGACGATATTCTCGCTCATGTTCAGAAATGTTGGAATGCCTATGATCGCGAGAATGTTCAGTGCTACCAGGCATCGTCCAAGCAACGTTTAGAAGGAATGGGGGTTGTAATTCAAGAATTGATCGATCCCGATTTTGCGGGCGTTATTTTTACCCGCTCACATGTAAAGGCCAATGCGCTTTTGGTGGAATATGTTTCGGGACATGGAGAACAACTCGTTTCTGGCGATGTCAACCCACTTCGATTCCATTGTCATTTGCACGATATGTCTTGTGAAGGTGATGTGCTTGATGCGCTATTGCCGGGTTTGGAAATTGCACAACGAATCGAACAACACTATTCAAAGCCAATGGACATTGAATGGGCCATGAAGGATGGTGTCTTTTGGCTCGTTCAGGCAAGGCCGATTACAACAAAATGGAAAGCACCACAGGTTTTTTGGTCAAACACCAATGTCAATGAAAACTATCCTGATCCGCTGTCACCCTTGCTCTATTCAATCGCACGAAAATCATATTACCACTATTTCAAGAACCTTGCTCGACTATTTCAATTGCCAGATACTGAAATTTCACGTTTGGAATCTGCTTTTTCCAATGTCATTGGCGCTTGGGGAGGAAAGATGTACTACAACATGAGTAGCATTCACGCGATATTGTCCGCTTCGCCTTTTTCAAAGTTGTTGATGAAGTCCTTCGATAATTTTGTAGGTTACAACGATGGGGAAAAAAGTGCCAATTCAACAAAGGTTCCATGGGCAAGATTGAAATTTGTTCGTGTTTTTCTCGGTTTGGATCGACGACTGATGGCTAACGTTGTGCATTTTGAAGAAAGGTCGGATGCGTACAGTCATCAAGTCAAAAACGCGGTCGTTTTGGAACATTTCCGTGCAAATTTTCATGCATTTATAGAAATTCGTTTGCACAGTTGGTACCGCGCTTCCATTGCTGATTTCTTCGCTATGGTGTACCATGGATTGCTCGGAAAATTTTGTGAAAAGTACTACGGAGAGGAAGCCACGGGGATCCAGAATAAGTTGATTCAAGCCATCCCAAATCTGATCAGCAGCAAGCCAGTGCTTCAAATGCATGGTTTGTTGATAGAACTGCGCAAGAAGGAGAAAGTCTATGCTGCGTTTAAAAGCATGGACGAACATGAATTTTACACCTTTATTTCTGAGGATTCAGCAAGTCAACACATAAAAGATGCGATTGAAGTTTATCTAGATAACTGGGGATTCAGGTGTTCGGGAGAATTGATGTTGACCGTAGAAAATTACCGTGAAAATCCGGCGAAATTTATTGCCTTATTGCGTCAATATGATGGCTTAAATGGAGATGATCCCGCGCGATTGATCGAAAAGAAATATGAGGAAGCAAAGCAAACGAAACATGCGTTTCGCCGAAAAATTTGGCGCACGAATACATGGAATATTCCCAAAACATTGGTCGATCTTTGGCTATTGGGTTTGTTGGTGAGAAAGGCCAGTCGTGGAATTTCAGCACGCGAAAGGGTGCGATTGAAACAGGCCTCATTGTATTTTGAATTCAAAAAAAGCATAAAAGCGATCGAGCAACATTGGATTTCAAAAGGGATGCTGGATGAAAAAGGTGATATTTATTTCTTGACATCCGAAGAAATCGCTGAGCTTTTGGATGACTCAACGTTGATTAAACAATCACTAAAGTCTATTCTTTTACAACGTAAGAAAGACATGGTGCACGATGTTTCCCTGTTGTATCCCGATGAATTTAGTACCGAACTTGGAAGTCAACCACTCCCAGAAGAGTTACATCTTAAGGAACAACCAATCGATATCAACGCCAAAGTACTGCTTGGCATGTGTGCTTGTGGTGGTACTTTAGAAGGGACCGTGAAAGTTTTGGATTCAGTGATGGAAGCAGGTAAATTGAAACCAGGTGATATTTTAGTTACCCGTCAAACCGATCCTGGCTGGGTGGTCGTGTTTCCGCTAATCCGCGGATTGGTTGTCGAACGCGGCGGTATGTTATCGCACGGAGCGATTGTATCACGGGAGTTTGGGATTCCAGCAGTTGTGGGTGTACCCAAGGTAACTGAAATTTTAAAAGATGGGGATCGGATCACGCTGTATGCTGACCGAGGTGAAATTGTAGTGCATGATTGAGGCCTTGAACATATACCTTAAACAACGACTGAACCTAGCAGAACGACTGGGTACCCTTGCTATCTTGCTACTTTTTCTTCGCCCTCTGCCTACCTTCACTTTTCAAACGTGCGTCATTGCTATTCTGTTGTTTTTCGCACTCGTCATGCTAAGAGTGTACGATGACCTCATGCAAGTAAAAAATGATGCTGAAAAACCAAAAAGGGACTACATCAATTGGACTTCAGTCCTTAAGAAATTACTACGAATAAGTGCACTAATTTTTTGTGCGTTAACCATAGTTTTGGATTTTAAAACGGGATGTTTTTTTGTAGGATTTATTGTGGTCAACCATCTTCTTTATCTGTCATTTGTGAACAATAGATTCGGGGCATTGATTCTTCCGTTGTTAAAATATCCTGTACTGTTTTGTTGTCTTCAAATGTATGTTTGGGAAGCAAATGGCCTCAGATTGAATGGGCAATCGCTCGTGGTATTTGGAGCAGCTCTGTTTTTCGCCTTCCTATCGGTTGATTTATTCGATGAACCAAGAACTAGAGGCCGCATTCAAATTACCTGGCTAAGTCTATTTTTATCTTTCTCCTGCGTTTTGTTTTACGCACCAATTTCCTTGAATACAGTACTTTTTGGAGGATTGTTTTTTATCACTTCGGCACTATTGCATCTTTTCAAAGTGCCCTATAGCAGCTATTTCTTTATCATCCTATTCACCACCTTTAAACTAATCTTTTTATGAGCTCAATCCAACCAATGACAAGAATCAAGGAACTGAAGAATCCCGATTCTTTCAAATTTGAACAGGTGTCCTGCTATATCTGTGGTGAATCGGACTGCACTGAATTTTTGATTGGCGAAGAAGATTTAACGGGTAAAGACGGTGAATTTCTCTATGTGAAATGCACGAATTGTGAGCTCGTTTATCAAAATCCAAGGTTAACCATTAATGGAATAAAACCATTTTATGACAGTGAATATATCGCGCACCGCAAAAAGAAGAATTGGGGAGTGCTCACGCCTCTTTACGAGTGGGCCATGAACAAGCACGATCGCGATAAAGAGCGTCTGGTGAAAAAATACTGTCATGTTGGACCCGAAACAAAACTCTTAGATGTTGGCTGTGCGGTCGGAACCTTTCTACTGCACATGAACAAAAAGACAGGATGTAAGATCAGTGGTGTTGATTTCAAAGAAGGTCTTGAATATCCAGATTTTGATAAAATTGATTTCCACGAAGGACTTTTTTACGTGCAAAATATTCCTGAAAATTCCATGGACATCATTACGATGTGGCATTTTTTTGAACATGATTATGACCCAAATGCTTCGATTGAAATGGCGAAACGGATTTTAAAGGAAGATGGGAAGTTGATCATTGAAGTGCCGCGACTAGACTCATTCACATTTAAATTGTTTGGTAAAAAATGGCCTGGCGTTCAAGCGCCTCAGCACACCGCCCTTTATTCCAAAAAGGCCTTTCTGCACATGATGGAAAAACATGGTTTGAAGGTGGAATCGTACATGCCGTATGGCGCGTTCCCGCCGTATTTTTACATTTTTACAGGAACCTATTTCAAATGGATAGGAAAAGGATTGAACTTGAATAAGATCATTTTTCCATACTTCCTTGGACAATTTTTACTTTCACCTATTTTACTGTTTAAGAACAAGTTGAACCTATCCATGCAAACGGTCGTATGTACAAAACAATAATTCGAATTTATAAACTGACGGCCGCGTTTATCATCATTTGTGTCATGGGGGCGGTGGCATTTCCAATTCGGGTACTTTCCTTCGGATTGTTGACCAACTTTAATCGGAAATACCTGGTCAATGGACTTAGCCGATTGGCTCTTTTTTTAGTGGGTATTCGATTGGATAACTCATTCAAAGCACAGTTGCCCAATACCCCACATCTAATTACATTCAACCACAATTCGTTTTTGGATGGATTTGTATTGTTTGCTTTGGGTTTAACAAATACACGCTTTATCAATTCTGAACGAATGATGTGGTTACTGCCGATTTCTGTTCCGGGTGCTTTGTCAGTTGGCACGCTCTATATCCCACCAAAATACTATCCGGAAAGACGCTTGAAGTTTTTTAAAAAGACGGAACAACGGATTCTTCGGGAAAATGTACACATCGCGGCATCTTCTGAAGGAAGCCATACACATGTTCATGATATCTGCGAATTTAACCGAGGAATCTACCACATGGCGCTCAACTGTAAAATGCCCATCGTTGCGCTTTATATCCATACGCCTCCAGCATCAAATCCATTTAGTGATTACCGCTATTTTGAAAATGGAACAGTGAAGGTGGAACTTTTGGAGATCATCCCTACGGAAAATTGGCGTCTGGAAACATTAGATGAACATGTTGAATTTGTGCGACAAAAGTTCGTGAAGCGGTTTAATGAATACGAAGAATTGACTAAAAATGGAGAATAAAACAGCCAGAGCATCCAATGTAAAGGCGATTTCTTTACTGATCCTGCCAATTGTCCTTCTTCTTGCGTCAATTGGTGGATTTGTATTGAATACGCTGCCTTCAGTTTTGTTAGCCCATTTTCTATTGTCCATTTTTTTTACCCAATGCTTCATTTTACTTCACGAATGCGGTCACCTTCATTTTTTTAAAGGTCAACAACTCAACCGTATCTTAGGTCATGTGTTCGGACTATTGTCTGGAATTCCTTTCTATACTTGGATGCACATGCACAATCTCCATCACAAGTGGACAGGTTGGCGTGACCTTGATCCAACGACAGAAAAAACAATAAAGCCAAGTTCCCTTGTAATGGTGCGTATCATTGTAAATGTGGCCTGGTTTCTCTTTATTCCGATTTTTTATTTGGGTTATATGTTTAGTAATTACTGGAATTTGTTCAAGATAAAGCGCTTTTTGAAACCTGCCATGTATAAGACGGCAATAGTGCAGGTGCTGGTTTATTTTATGGTTTATGCAATAGTTGTATATTTCTTCAATGCTCAACTCTTGAAATTTATCCTGCCCGGTTTTCTTTTGAGTTTAATCTGGAAAGAACTGATCATCTTGACCCAACATTCACATATCGAGATCCCTCTTGCTAATGGCAACGAGGTTAAACCCATTTCTTATCAGGAACAGATTGCGTTTACACGCAGTTTTTCAGCGATGCCACTTATTTCAAAATATCTTTTATTCAACTTCAACTTGCACGAAGCCCACCATGTTCAACCAGGGCTGCCTTGTTATTACCTAGAGGATATAGAATTGAACAATGCGCCAAAATCTTATTTTCACTGGTTTAAAAATGCCAAACGATTGTCTGGAAACGACTTCATTTTCAATACAAGCAAGCATTCGGGTAGAAAATTCTAGGTAAAAAAAATGGATTGATAATCAACTAGATAGATTTCCAAAAATGAACATCCTTTTCTCATTTTGGGACAACTCTTTATGAATTAAGTAGTTAAATAATTGTTTTTCAGTTATTTGTGTTTTAATTTTGCGCTGGCATTTAAGTTGTTTGTCCGCGTGCTCATGAGTTTATTGAAATGTAGAAAAGAATTAAAAGTCAATGTTCCAACGGGGATCTTGGCCAATGCTATTGTCAGTTTGTCAATGGTTTTTTCATTCTGCTTTTCCCAAGTTGTGAATGGATATGCCAAGGTGACGGGTTTAAGTGGCGCAACAGTGAGTGTTTCTGCAGTAAATGAAACAGCCGATTCCTTCGAAAATGGGGAGAAGGTCATGCTCATTCAAATGCAGGACAATGTCATAGGATCGAATATCACAAATGCCAATACCTTCGGTACCATTGCAGGGATTGGATCAGCAGGAAATTATGAATTTCTGACTATTTCGACACATACAGAAGTGAGTGGCTTACCGAATACCATGACGTTCACAAGTGCACCAACGAGAACCTATACGTTCACGGCAAACAGCAGTGTACAAATTGTTTCTTTAAGAAGTTTGGGCACACCAAACTTTTCGACCACTTCAGCCATGTCAGCCTTGGCTTGGAATGGTGATATCGGCGGAGTTGTTGCCATTGAAGTACTTGGTACATTGACGCTGAATCATCCGATCAATGCCAATTATACAGGCTTCCGAGGAGGTGCAAAATCTGTAAACGACGGAACACTGACTTGTTTGAACTCGGTTTATTTTGCAGCAACGACAGGCTACGGATACAAGGGAGAGGGAATTCAAAAAAATACCAATGCCAATTTCGCCAATGCTCGAGCTAAGTTCGCGAATGGCGGAGGTGGTGGTCTTACGCACAATGCAGGCGGTGGCGGCGGTGGAAATGTTTCTACTGGAGGCACCGGGGGAATTGGTTGGCAATGCACAACGGCCAATTCTGGCCATGGTTTAGGTGGTCAGTCTTTAATGCCCTATTATTCCCAGAATCGAATTTTTATGGGTGGCGGCGGCGGTGGCGGTCAAATGAACAACAGCGTGGCTACAAACGGTGGTAACGGTGGTGGAATTGTTTATGTCAAAGCCAACCAAATCGTTACGTCAAATGTTTGCACTACTCCAATATCAATTACGGCGAGGGGTCAGACTTCTGCCAATTCAGGGAATGACGGCAGTGGTGGTGCAGGTGGAGCCGGGGCGGTAATCATTTACGCCAATTCGTTTGCATTTAGTTCGGCGTGTCCAGTTACTTTTTCCGCGAATGGTGGAACGGGTGGATCGGTAGGTAATGGTGGAATACATGGTGCCGGTGGTGGAGGCGGTCAAGGAGCAGTGATTTTTTTGGCGGCAATGCCAACATCAAATTTTACAACACAAACACTCAACGGAGCGGCTGGATGCAACAACTCGGCTGTTCCTTGTACAAGCTTTTCTGGAACTTCTCCCGAGCCAAACAATTCAGGCGTTATGATGCTTATTCCACTGGGCGTGTCATTTGTAGACTTTTCTGCTGAAGCAATCGATCG
>Ga0114977_10001052_pt1 | contig 18160 bp, 22 predicted proteins | sample S_130805_MF_Meta_FD_87026 | JGI IMG/M metagenome (GOLD analysis project Ga0114977, IMG submission 87026) | Freshwater microbial communities from Lake Simoncouche, Canada to study carbon cycling - S_130805_MF_MetaG | ecosystem: Environmental > Aquatic > Freshwater > Lake | place: Lake...
GTTTGCAGCAGAACCATCCCACCACCTAAAGCCGCAGGGAAATTAACTAACTGGCTGGCATCAAGAGCTGGCAGTTTTGCTGTGTCATCTAGCTTGATAAGCTGGTTTGCGCCGCTACCAATATTCAGCAAATTATTATTAACTTTTGGAAATGGCATTTTATGCCTCCTGGTATTAGAAAAACAAAAAAGGGCTGTGATGAGCAGCCCTTACATTTTTACGAATAAAATTATGGGTGGTTTTATTTCAGGCCATAAATATCAATGTTGCCTGCGCTCATATTTATGCCTTCATAAAATATCCGCAGCCCTTTTAGGGATGAGGGAGAAACATAAAGTCCTGCCGATTGTGAATTTCCTGTCTGGCCACCATCATTCGTTTCATTGCCAAATGACAGGAAAATTGCCCGTGAACCAACACCAGAAGGATTTATGACAACTGTATAAAAATCACTCCAGTGGTAGTTACCTGACCATATTGGCACTAGAAACATAGAGCTGGCATGTTGGTTAACTGTGTGATCTCCATTATTAGGTGAAGAATGTGTAGAAGAATTATAATCACCACTTCCTGTCTGGTACGCAGTGCCAACTTTCACCTGGCAGCAAAGATGTCCCCAGCCTGCGCTTTGGGTAACTGGCCTTATGCCTGACCCAAAAATCATCAGGTGCTTGTAAGTGCCATCAAACATACTTGCGTTTTCAATATCAAGCTGCACTATGGAACTTGATATTGTATATCGTGCAATAAAATTCATAGCACCATGGGCAACCGTTGTTTCCTCTAACACGCCGGTGCTGCTATTAAATTTTAGAAACTTACCAGCCGTACCATTTGCCATTTTTGCAAGGGTGACAGCATTATTTGCCAGCTTAATAGTGCTGATAGTATTATCAGCTACGCTTGCTGTAATATCCGTTTCCTCAATAACGCCGGTGCTGGTATTATATTTCAGGTATTTACCTGGTGTGCCATTGGCAATTTTTGCTAGTGTAATTGCCCTGTCATTTATTTTTGCCGTGGTTATACTTCCATCCGGTAAAGAGGCGTTGCTGCCCAAATGATAAACCGCAATTGCATTAGCGATTGTTATGGGTGGTGCATCGGTAAATGTAAGAATTGTTCCTAATATTGAATATAACGCAGGGTCAATAGTAACGCCGCTTACGGTTACAATCACAGCATTGGAGTTGATGGGAGCCTGCGACAAAGTAAACTGTGTTGCAGTGCCATTGCCTGTAAAGCGGTTTATCGCACTACTTACAGGTACTGTGTCACCACCGCCTCCGCCACTGCCAACAGGCGCGGTAATAATTTCAAAACCATTCCCATTACTGTTTACAGCAATTACCTTTCCAACCAAGCTGAGAAGGTTAGCTGGTAATGTAGATAATGCACTTAATATTGCCGTGGCAGGAAGTGCAGCAAGTTGTTCCTGTTGCGTTTCTGGCAAGCCACCAGCCGCATTGCCGCTTGTTCCAAGGATATTTTTATTTTTCAAAAAAGCAATCGTTGGGATGGAAGCGTCAAGAGGCGCGGTAACATCTGCAATTTTTATCAAGCCTTCGGTACTTACACTTGCATTACCAATTGCATTTATAGCATTTGATAATTGCAATATATCAGCCGCAGCAGCATTTAATACGTCTTCTGGTGTTGGCATGGAAAAACTCCAAGAATTATTTTAAACCGTAGCAATCAATATAACCGCCACCAAGATTTGTGCTTGCAAAGAAGAACCGTAATCCCTGCAAAGGCAAAGTATTAACAGGTTCATACAAACCTGTTGCTGTTGAGTTACCTGTTTGCGCACTATTATTAGTCTGGTTTCCTACTGTCATGAAAACTGGCCGTGGTAGTGCTGTGGCATTGGGATTAGTTACGGTAGTAACAAAGTCCATAGTCGATGTTGAACCACTCCATTGCGGAACTACAAGTATTGCACTATTATCCTGGTACACATTATGCCCGCCATTATTCGGTGCGTCATGTCCTGAAGACCTGTAGCTACCATCTGCACGGTAAGTTCCTGCGGTTTTTATCCTGCAGTAAAAGTGTCCTGTAGCTGTGGGTGATGGTGGTATTATCCCAGAACCGATAATCATCAATTGTTTATATGTACCGTCAAATAGGGAGGCGTTCTCAATATCAATCTGCGCTACAGAACTTGAAATCGTATAACGTGCAATAAAACTCATGCTGCCAAGTTGTGTGGCTATATCAGTTTCCTCAATAACGCCGGTAGTAGTATTGTATTTTAAATATTTTCCAGGCGTACCATTTGCCATTTTTGCAAAGGTGACAGCATTATTTATAAGTTTAACAGTGCTGATACTGTTATCGGCAGCCGTTGCTACCACATCAGTTTCTTCTATAACTCCGGTACTACTGTTGAATTTTAAATATTTGCCTGGTGTGCCATTAGCGATTTTTGGCAAAGTAACAGCCCTATCAGCAATTTTTAAGGTTACGATACTGCTATCCGCAATCGCTGCCACAGCGCCTAAGTGACGTACTATTATTGCGTTGGTAATTGTAGTTGGTGGTGTAGCGGTAAATGTAAGTATGTTGCCGGATACAGAATACAAGGAGGGGTCTATGGTAACACCGCTAACCGTTACTATCACAGCATTGGAATTAGCTGGTGACTGTGACAGAGTAAATTGAGTGGCGGTATTATTTCCGGTGAAGCGGTCAACAACAATGCTTACGGACAGTGTATTGCTGCCACCGCCAGAAGGCGCAATTATTACATCATAACCATTGCCATTAGCATTTACCGCAATAATCCTGCCTGCAAGTCCTGCAAGGCTTTGTGGAAGTGATGATAAAGCTGTCAGGATTTCCGGTGCAGGCAAGGCGTTAATCTGCGTCTGCTGGTTCTGCGGCAGACCACCAGCCGCATTGCCAGTTGCCCCAAGAATATTTTTGCTTTTAAGAAATGCAACAGTTGGAACAGAGGCATCGGCAGGTGTTGTAGTATCGGCCACCTTTACAAGTCCTGCACTGACTGTACTTGCGCTTCCGATTTGCGTAACATCACCCGCAAGCTGTGCTATCTCCGCAGAAATATCACCTAAAATATCTTCTATTGTAGCCATATCACTCTCCGGCATTCACAAAAAAAGGGCTGCAAAAAGCAGCCCTCATATTAAAAAATTAGATTATTATTGCTCAGGTGGAGGTGGTGGGTCTTCACCTTCGTTTTCATTATCATTCTGCTCTGCAAGGTATGCAGCCAGTTCATCACCTACCAGCTTGTAATAACCATGTCCTGGTAGTGGTACGCCAGAAGTATCATAGCGTGGATATTGCTCAGGTTTATAACTACAGATGGTTTCGTTTGACACTGTTGTGCCATCATGGATAATTTTCATACACACTCCTGTTGATTGGAAATTTGGGGCAGTTCTGTTATGGCTTTGGAATATTTTGTTTTACTATGGCTATATGGGTGTTCCAGACATCAATTCCGTCATGGTGAATCATATCAAACTGTTCCCCTGGTGTACCGTAGCCACCTTCAGCAAGGGAAGCAGTGCGTTTGCGGTAACAATCCTGCAACTCCCTTTCCGGAGCTTTAGATTGCCACTGTGCTTCACTAGCTGCAATTTCTGCATGGTCTACATCGGTAAGTAAATAATGCACACCGTCTATGGTTTTAACAGGGGTATCAAACGATACCTCAACTTCAACACCATTGTTATCTATTACTTTTTTCATATTATAAGACTCCATAAAGTTTAAATTTGCCGGAAGTTATATTGCCAGTACCCATTGCTAATTTGATATTGTTTATGGCTGTGGTGTTTGCATCGAATAGCCCTAATATGTGACATTGCTCAAGAAGATGAGAACTGTATTCAATTCCGCCATCAAATGTAATTTTCTTGTGGTTTGTGGTTCCAAGAGGATTATAAACTGCAATAGTAGCGCAAAGCCCAGTGTTGGCAGTGTTCAATAATTGGGCATGACCTAAACTAAAACTGGCTTGTGAAGTTTGGGCATACCCGCTAACTGTAGGGGCTGGCACTGTAGCATTAGAAGTATAAACTGCGGAATAGTGGTACTCATTGTTGTTATAATAAGTATTTCCGTTATCGGATGAAAAATACATTTGTATAGTAATACTGTTAGTAGCAGGGACTACATCAATAAGTTCAATAATGTATTTAGTATAAGTCGAAGTTAGGTATGTACTGCTAAAAACAATAGAAGCGGAACCACTTGCAATTTGTGTATTCAATAATACTAATGCGTCAGTTACATTTGTTACATCAGCCTCCTCAATAACTCCAGTACTGCTATTAAATTTGAGGAACTTTCCAGGTGTACCATCAGCAATCTTTGCCAGCGTAACATTTTTATTTATGAGCTTAATAGTGCCGATACTGTTGTCTAGCACCGTTGCTACAACATCGGCTTCTTCGATCACGCCAGTGGTGGCATTGAACTTAAGATACTTACCAGGAGTACCATCAGCCATTTTTGCAAGGGTGACAGCTTTATTTATAAGCTTTATTGTCGCAATACTATTATCAGCAAGTGCCGCTACTGTTCCAAGATGGCGGACTACTATGCCGCTGGTTTCTGTAGTAGGTGGGGCATCGGTGAAAGTAAGGATATTACCCGCTATTGTATATATGGCGGGATCAACGCTTATGCCGCTTATCGTAATATGCAGTGCGTTGGAATTTGCCGGAGACTGCGAAAGTGTAAATTGAGTAGCAGTATTATTACCTGTAAAGCGGTCTACAGCAACATTCACAGGCAAAGTTGTTGTGCCACCACCTCCGACACCGCCAGTAGGCGCCACAATCAATTCATAGCCACTGCCTGTAGTATTTACAGCGATAATTTTTCCTGCCAAGCCATTTAAGCTTACTGGCAATGTAGCAAGTGCAGCCAGCACTTGTGCAGGCGGCAAAGCATTTACCTTATCAAGCTGTGTCTGTGGCAAGCCGCCACCAGCTTCGCCGCTTTCCCCAAGGATATTTCTATCTTTCAGGAATGCAACAGTTGGTATGGAATTATTATCAGGTGTGGTGCCATCAGAAATTTTTACCAGGCCAGCCTTTATTGCAGTGGCATTTCCTATCTGGGAAAGGTCACTGGCTATCTGTGATACCTCACTCGTAATATCACTTAATGTTTCTTCTAAAGTTGGCATATCTATAACACTCCCACATTTCTAAGGTGATTGCTGATTATCACTCGGCTGTTCCTGATATTGGCCAAAGCCTGCTGGGATAAAGGTTTCAGCAGCGACAGATTGTTATTTATTTCTGCATCGATAGTGACTGAGCCAGGGGGAAAGGCTGCAAAGTGCAGCAACAATTCTAAAGGCACACGCTGGTTAGCTGGCTTCCACTGTATTGCATTTACGTCTGCGGCAACTGCCAGCAGAACATCTGTGCCATTGTGGTTTGCAATCACACCAATTTCATGGATAAAGAATTCTGCTGCACCTTCTGCAAAAGCCGAAACTTTATGAATGTTGTTTTCTATTGCCTGCGCACCAAGAACAGGAGTCCTGATTCTCTCGCTCATTAAAGCAATGGCATTTTCGTCAGGTGTCCACGATCCATCACCAAGCGCAATATGCGTTACCTGCACGGTGCCGCCATTGGCAACCGCATCAGCTACTGCTGCCATGCCAGCAATCGTTGCTACTGTTTGCATTTAAAACTCCAGTGATAAATTTATTCTCGGAATGACAGGCACAGAGCCGAGTATTCCGGCACCTGCATCTGTAATATTCGTGTAAGGTGTTAATTCAATTTCGCTTAAAGCACGGATAGCAGGCACAGCTTCATAGCCAGCACCCGTGTCAGTATTTGCTTTGCTGGTATATGGTTTAAGCTCAATACTCTCTGCAGTCCTTCCGGTTACATGAGAGCTATAGCAACCACCAACTTCTGAGCCTGATTTATTGGCATAAGGAATAATTTCATTTACATGCTCCGCGCGCGCTGCTACATGCGAATCATATAAACCGCCTGCAGTAGAATTTGCGTGGCTGGTATATGGTATAAGCTCAACGCTTTCTGCAGCCCTTCCGGTTACATGAGAACTATAGCCGCCGCCAACTTCCGAGCCAGCTTTACTGGTATAAGGTATAATTTCATTTACATGACTAGCGCGCGCAGGAACCAGGGAATCATATTTACCCCCAGCCACAGAATTTGACCGGCTTGGGTAAGGCACAATTTCAGTTGTATTATTTGCCCTTGAAGTAACATGACCATCAAATGCTGCGCCAACATCAGAAGGAAGTTTGCTGCCAAACATCAATTCAAAATGCGCGCGTACCGGCTTTACATTTGTAACAGAGCTTTTTAAATCTGAATAAGCCTGTGGCAGGAGTTTGGTTTTATCCTCGCTATCCTTGTTATAGTTTGACCAGGCAGTGACAGTAAAAGTGTGCGGTATTGCATTATTCTGAAACCACTCCAGCAACTCCACATCTATATCAAGCGCGGCTATTGCTTTCTTTACCGCGCCAACCGTACCTTTCTTGCGGTGTACATCTACGGAAGCTGCAATGACCTGGCGTTTTACATTATCTGGCCATGCATTATCCCATGTGTCTACTGACAGCGCCCATGCAAGATAAGGCAATATTTTTGCTGGTATGGTTTGTGGATTCCATAATTTACCAATTGGTAAATCTATTGCCTCAATCCTTGTTTTTCCTGCCGCTGCCTCTATATCCTTTTCCAAGGAAGATGCATTAGGTGGCAGGATAGTATCAGACATTTGTCACTGTAATATTTATGTTTGTGTTCCACGCTGCGTTTACAGGTGATGTAATTATATGATCGGCAGGTACAATCAGATTTACCTCTTTGACTCCGGCAACATGCATGGCTGCATAAATTCCAGATAGCGCAATATTTCGCTCAATTCTATGTTGGTCGCTGACATATTTTTGTGTATTGGCAAGTGCGGTGGCTCTTACTACTTCGCTGTCTGGCCCATCAAACACATGGATAACCGCTTCTATAACGTATGTAATAATTTCTGCAGAACGTACTGTAACAAAATCAGTAAGTGGCCTTACAAATTCATCTGTAAGCGCAGCCTCAACAGTGTCCAGCAAATCCTGGCTTGCAATTCCCATACCTTCCGTGGAAAGTATCGTAACTACAACCTCACCAGGGTTAGGTGAATCTACAGCAACGTCTTTCACTCGCGGGTCAGCATTCAAGCTATGCGAAATGTAAGAACCTATAGGGCCAGCGGTTGTTGCAGCTTCCAGCGAGAGCGCAACACGAAACCTGAAACGTGAATCTTCTTCTAAAATTTCTGGTATAGGCGGATTGGCATCTGGCACTGCCACCTGAACTACCTGCCGTGGCAGGCCATAAAAAGAAGCAAGGTTATCAAGGTCAGTACCGCCAGCGTATGGCAACATCACCGACCTCGCAGCATCATTTATTCTTTGACGTAAGCGCAACTCTCTATATGCAAAAGCTTCAAGCAGCTTATTGAGAGGGTCGCTTTCTATCCCACTGGCAAACAAAGCAGCAACATCAGAATTACGTGCCTCCAGATCATCTTTTATTTCCTGCAATATTGTTTCAAATACCAGAGTCTCCACAACATCAGGTGCTGGGAGTTTTTCCAGGTTAATGGCATCTAATTTCATTTTGTTATTTCTAAATTTGATAAGATAATTTCGCTACCATCAATAAGGAACGTGCCTTTAAGTTCTAAAACAATACTGCCAGGAGTAATTTCAATTACACTGGTTTGCTGCAGCCTAAACCGTGGCTCCCATTTGATAAGAGCCTCTGCGGTAGCGGCAAATATTTCTGTTTTTAAATCCTCGCTTAAAGGATTGTCAATAAGGTCAAATAATCTGGAACCATAATCCCTCAGCATTACACGGGTGCCGATAGGGGTAGAAAGTATATCTTTTATAGACTGCTTAAGATGGTTAATGCCGCCCAGCTCTTTACCACTTAAGGAATTTATGCCCTTCATATCTCTTGGCTTCTGATAAAAGTTTGTTTATGTTCCTACTATTAGTAGAAATAGAAATTATATTTAGGAGAAGTCCCATGAATAAATCTGAACTTGTTGAAGCGCTTGCTAAAGCAACAAAACTAACCAAAGTTGATGTTGCAAATGTTCTTGATGCTTTTGTTGAAACCAGCAAAAAAGAACTGAAGAAAGGTGGCGAGATAAATCTCGTGGGTTTCTTAATCCTTAAAAAAGTTAAACGTGCAGCGCGTACTGGCCGTAACCCACGCACCGGCAAAGAACTTAAAATTGCTGCTAAAAATGTTGTTAAAGCTAAAATTGGCAAAACTTTACAAGATGCTGTGAAATAATTATCCAGCAAATACGTTGCCACTGCCTTGGGCTACCGTTGATCCGCATGATATAGGATCTCCGGTTCGCCCGACAGCTTTCCCATTTACAAATACAGTGCCAGATCCCGCTGTAAGAGTACCGTCATGGCAGCTTACAGGGTCGCAGTGCTGCTCCCAACCATCACCCTGTCTATGTACAGGAAGTCCATTGCAAAACACATTGCCGCTTCCGGCAATAGATGTCCTTGGTGGAAACGCAGCGTGACCACTGCATTTGTCACCTTGTCTGGTAATTGCTGGCATTTTTTTTATGATTTAAGAATTATTGAGTATTACTTTCTTCTGTTTTTTAAATTCCGCTTCTGTAAGATTACCTTCTTCTTTTAACTTTACCAGACGCTCCAGTTGCGTGACTGTATCATTTTGTGCGGCATCTGCCTTATTATCTGCATTTTCCTTGGCTTTATTTACAGCATCAATAAAGGGCTTCACTACACTTTTAACAATGTTATTAACGCATATTGATCCTGCGCTGCTGGCAAGTATAATTTCACCTGTCAGGAATCCTATTTTCTGTGCAATAGACGATATATCTTTTAGCGGCATTTCTTTGTGAGAGGAGGTTTTGTATAATATCAGAATTCGTTTATTAGTGCATAATGCTATACAAAAATCCCCCTGTAAAATATTCCTCTTCCAAACGCCTCGCGCTACTGACAATATGCTTTCATTTTCTCCCAAAAGGTCGGGTAAGAAATTGATTTCTTTTTGCGCAAAAATAGATTTGTCCTTAGTTAAGGACTCTATCTGTTTCTTTATTTGTTCAAGTGTCTGCATAGCAAAACTTCCTACATTTCATGGGTATAGATAAGATAACCCACGAGTAGAGAAAGTCAACCCATGCTAATTTAAATCAATTTTTCCTGATGCCAGCTTAATACTTGAACCTGTAATTAATATTGATGACCCGCCATTTTTGTGCTCAATATTGCTATCTGTCACAGTTATTGTTGATGCGCCGTTTTTATGCTCGATGCTTGCATCCGTAATAGTTATAGTTGATGCGCCATTTTTTAGCTCAATGCTTGCATCCACCATTGTGATAGTAGAAGCACCTATTATAACTTCCACCTTGCCGGCGCTGTTTACATCTATCGTAAGAATATGATTCTCACGGTCATATTTTGTAAAAGTGCCATCCTTATAAATTGTTTTGCTGACATCTACCTTATTATCAATGGCAGGATATGCACTCTGATAAAGGGATGGCAATATAACTGCCTGATATAATTCTCCAGAAGGAGCAAGTACAATTACCTGTTCGCCAATCTCCGGCGCCCACCAGGTAGTATCATTATTTGCCCTATGTGTAAGCCACGGCAGCCAATCTGTAGTAACATCTCCAAGTTTTACTTTCAGCTTTGCGTTTGGGTAATCAGCTTCAGCCACTATTCCAACCTGGATAAGATTGCTTATGCGCCGATCCAGTTCGGTAATTGCAAAGCTGCTTTCCATCATGGCACAGCACCTTCTTCAATTTTTATATATTTATCTTCATTTCCAGTACCAACAAATGGCACATAACCCAAATATATTTCCTCTGGTATAATGCCGACACCATCCCACACAGACTGGCCAATATGTATTTCATGCTGCCATTCTACCATCCATATCTCGAAAGCATCAATATCTGGCCGGAAATGGTCAGGTGTAATGGATACCAGCGCAGCAGCTTTTACATTAAGGCCAAAACTGTTTTTGTTTATAACACGGGCGACTTCTGCAGCAAGTTCACGGACATTTAAGCAAGCAGTATCATTATTTCCTAAAACCACCCTTGCTTCAAACCTTGCTATTAATGCAAGTTCTCCGGTGCCAGGGTCAGTGCCAGGTTCCATTGATGCAAGATCAATAAATACCGCAGGGGTTTTTATTGCAGTACGCAGCTTTGGATAAAAACCTGATGTTTCAATACCTGTAATTTTACTGGTAATTTCCGTAAGTATGGCATTGTGTAATTCAGTAATAATACTCATTGCTTTAACATCAAAAAATTTAACTCCTGCCGGAATACCACTTCGAACCTTTGCATTACTTTCCGGTCAAGGTAATGCTCTATTATTTCCGATGCCATTGGCTCCAGTGGTACAGTCATTTCCTGGATAGGTAATCTTGCCTGCCGCTTTCTTTTATAGATACTGGTATGGCCAGATGGCATAGTCGCAATAAATGCGCCTGGAAACTCATAAGAGCCGACTTTAGAGCCAGTTTTATTCTGGCGCATAGTTCCAACTTTATTTGCCTGAACACCATAAAGCTTTGCAGTTACCGCCGCCTGCAATTTTGTGCGTATGGCTTTTATAACTTTAAGACGCTCCATTACCAGTTTCTTTGGCAGATGAATTTCCTTGCTGATATCACTGCCAGCATGGGTACGAAGCCAGAATGCAGTTTTATTAAGTGCGCGCACTGCGGCAAGGCTTGCTTTCTCCGGCGCAGTATTAAAGTCAGCAATGATTTTATCAACACTACCTTCAACATCTATAGTAAAAACTGTCATGCTGGTATTACCACACCTTTTACATCCCAGCTATTACGCTCAAGATTGCGTAATGGTTCGCCATAAACCTGATACAAGGTTGCACCAATAGTGATAGTATCATTGGGTAGAGGCCGCGCCACATCCAGGACACGCAGCTCAAACTTTGCAGTTTCACCGACCATGACAGCATCACCTGCCTGATACTCAATATCGGCTGCAAATTTCAGCACCCTGATATTTACCGGAGGCAGCCCGACACCTGAGTAGACAGCATCTACACCAAGATGTTTCAGGCAATCATCCATTGCTATTGCTAATATTTCTCTGCTCATAAATTATGTAACAGTTACTTTTACAAGCACAGAAGGACGATGGCACATTGGCAGTGGGTTAGACTGCGTATGTATATCAGTGCCACGCTCAAATTTACGTGATTCCTGTTTTACATAAATAGGCTGGCCGAGTGTATTGGCAGTTTCGTTAAAATCTGCCGGTGCAAAATATGTGCGGAAGGTCTGCTGCGTACCAACAGGGAAAGCATGGCCTTCATTTGCTGCTATAAACCTTCTTACGTTGCCATCACTATCACTTGCCTCAGCAGAATATTCCTTAAAGATAAGACCACCAAATGGAAAGCCATCACGCATATCATCACGCAATGCCGCACCCTGGTTCCATAGTGCATATGCATCTTTTACAGTAGCGTGGGAAGTAAGTGCATCAAAAAATTCAGGGCTGACAAGAACCTGAACCCCACTCATAACTTCGCCCATGAGGTTCTTTTCAATATAGCGTTTTACATCAATACACTTTTTCTTAACGTCAGTTGTGGCTGTGCCAAGAGCAAAGCTTATAACTTTTGCAGTGATACCGAACTCCTGGTATAAATCCAGAAGCGTTGAACCATCAGCATCAAGGATCACGCCTTTTAAAGCGCCCATACGCAAATACTCTAAAGTAATCGCATGTTTATTACGCATTGATTGCAAATGGTCAGTGATGATATCGGATAATACCTGTAACTGGTTGTTTGAACCAAATGCCCGTATGCCTTGCACTTCTTCTGGTAGCACCACATCATCATGAGGGATATGCGGAACACTGAATCCACGAAGTTTTCTTTTGCCGTGCCTACCGACAGTGCCAGGACTTCCTGGTGCTTTGGTAGGAAGCAGGTTAAGCACACCATTATTTTCCTCAAGGGAAATCTGGCGTGTACGAACTGGCTGCGGACGAAACAAGCCCATCTGCTCTAATAAACCATAATTATTTGGTAAAATATTTATGGCCTGGGTTAACTCAGCCATATTAAAGGCTGGATCATCAAAAGGGTTACTCATAGGCATGGCAAAATACTCCGTATAAACAGATTAAAAATATTTGGTAATGGATTTGAAAATTATTAATTAAGCGTCTTTGCGAAGCAGGATTCCCAAAGCTTTAAGTTGGGCTATGGCTGTATTCATCTGGGTTGTAGTAGTACCAGCAGGCCAGATAACAGAGTTTGTAGCAACAATGGCGTGACGTGCTATCATCCAGCTTCTTTTAGCTGCAGTCGATGCATTAACATCGTCAGCAATAATGCCAACGGCAATGTCATTGCCAGTTCCACCACCTGAGTTAAGCGTAACAATATTGCTGTTTGAGTTAAGGCGACCAACCACAGTAGCAAAGGCGATATTCTGCCCGCTGTTAACCATTATTTCTCCGCGTGAAAACAGGTTATCTTCTTCAAACTTTAGAAGATCACCAAGGTTTTGTGATTCTGTAAGTGATGGCATAAAATGCCTCCTGAATTTAGATGTTAGAAAATAATAAAACTAAGATTATGCTGATTTTGCTCTGGCTTTTGCGGCGGCAACTACAGGACTATCTGCTTGTTTTTCAGCAGCAGGTGGCAATGCATCTACGTTCGAACGGATATCACCTTTGCCATACTGGTTATGGGCTACAAGAATTTGCATAAGCTCATCCTTTGCAGATTGTACACCGACATTTTTCTCTACAAAGCCTGCCAGCTTTTCTGGCATGTCTGCCATCTTACATGTTTTGGCAAGCTCCATAACTTCCGCACGGTATGCTTCCCGCCCACGGGCTTCGGCTTCTTTTAGAATTTCTGCCATATCCACATTGAGTGGCTGGATTTGTCTTTTAGGTGCCGAATCTGCACTTGCTTCCGTAGTTGGGTTTTGCACTTCTGCGTCAATTTTAGTCATAGTTTTGCTCGCTTTAAGAGGTTGGGTTGTTTTTTTAATAAGTTCAAGAACCTGCGGCATTGTGATAATGTCATCAGCAAGGCCAGCAGTTACGCAGTCTGGCCCAAAGAAAAGGCCAGCTTCTGTATTCCTGATATCGTTTGCAGCAACTTTGCGGTTACGTGCTACTAACTTTACAAACATGTCGTAAAGGCGGTTTACTTCTGTTTGCAGTACATTTACTGCTTCTGAGGTTATTGGTTCGTGTGGGTTAAAATCATTCTTCCGGCTACCTGCAAAAACAGTAGTAAATTTTACACCTAGTTTCTGGTCGAATATGGATTGGTCAGTGCTTGAAGCAATTACGCCAATACTTCCAACGCCGCCAGTGCGGGTGACAAATAATTTTTCTGCAGAAGATGCTATGGCATAAGCGGCGGAGTATGCTTCCTCATTAGCGGAAGCCCATACAGGTTTTATCTTACGCGCCGCATATATTTCATCGCATAAATCAAACAGCCCGGCAACTTCACCGCCAGGGCTGTCAATATCCAGAAGGATAGAGTTAACATCGCTGTCATCTAATGCTTCCTGCAATTGTTCCGACAAAAGTTCATAACTGGTAAAACCAAAGAAATCATCGAATATGCCAGACCTTTTACTGAGTGGGCCATGCACAGGAATAATAGCAACGCCGTTTACTACATCAATTTGATTTCTGGAATCGTTACTGCCATAATCAAATGCCTTGATCTCAGCATTTTCTTGTCCACGCATAAGCAGGTAATCAAATGCTTTTCGCTCAAGCATCATGGGCCGGCCTGAAAACAGGCCGTGTAAAGCTTGTGACTTATCCATAGGGATTCTCTTTAAATATAAGGCGGAAATATAAAAGTTACCCTCGCTTTTACCTAAAACGAGGGTTGGTTTTTTAGTTGCCTGCAGTAGTACTACCATTATCAACGGAAGGATTTTCAGCCTCACCATTATCATTGCCTGCAGTATTTTCTGTATTGTCAGCAGTGGCCTTATATGCAGCACTTGCAGTTGCCTCTGCAGCTTCAATGTCTCCATTGTTAATTGCTACAACAGTCTCCTGCAGCGCTTTCTGCAACTCAACAACTTGCCCTTGAAGGTTTGTCACCTCAGTTTGCAAAGGCGCAAGGCCTGTATTAACTGCTTCTGTAACCTTCCTGGTTATTTCCACATCGTTTACACCATGCTCAACATGGATATTTTGAATTGCAGCTTCGATATCATTTAAAAATTTACTCATGGCTTTTTTTTACTCCTTAAACATTGATATAAACCTCTTTAAAGGTGTGATTACCGCTGCTTTTCCGGCTGGCCAACGCTGCAGTAATATTAGCCACATGCCATGCAGCGTAAGCTGGCACATGGTATCTTTAATTCTAATCTAAAGAATTTGGGTCTACACTTGTGTCAACCGCACTGGTGCTGGTGTCTTTTACCTGTCGTGGATCAGAATCATAATTAAGACCATAACTGTCAGCGCGTGCGTTATCAGCCGCTATTTCACGGTCAATTTCTTCCGCATCGCCACCCATACGGGAGACAATCTCTGAACGACTTTTAAAACCATCACGTACTGCAAGTTCTTGCGCCTTATAGTCTTTGAGTGGATCAACCCATTCCCAGCCTTGTGGAACCCATTTTACAGCCTGATATTTTTTATCATTAGCAGGTATTTCTAAAGCACCGGAAAGTATTGCCAGTTGCATCCATCTTTTCCACACAGGGCGGCAAAGCTGGTGAACCATAACGTGCCGTTGCAGCATTTCACATTTACGCCGAAACTCTATAAGCCCAGCACGGATGGAAGAGAAATTTACCTGCGTAAGGTCGCCAGTAAGTTGCTCGTAACTTATACCCATGCCCATTGCTACAAAGCGCAGTTGCTGGCGCATAAAACCTTCATAGCTGCTGCCAACATCAGATGGCTGGGAGAATTTTATATCCTCACCAGGTTCAAGTAGTTGCACAGTGCCAGGCTCTAACTCCGCCAGCGATATACCGCTTTCGTCAGGATCACCTTCACCCATGATATTTGCTTCTGGGTCAAGGCGTGTAATGAAAGCAGTAAATAGGGCAGATGTTTTCTTGCGCACCAATTCCGCATCATCATACTGATCTAGCTCATAAAGCTTGAGCAATACTCTACTTAACCACGGTATGCCTCGTATCTGGCCAATGCGTAATGGTTTATAAACATGTAATACTTCGGAAGCTGGAATACGTATTGTAGTTGAGCTACCAGATAAGCTTTGCTCACCTGGATGCTCAGTAAACAGATAATAAGCCGCACGTTTACCCTGCTTATCAAACTCAATCCCTGATTTTACTACGTTGCCGTTTGATAAAACTTCTGATCTGGAGCTGTCTAAATGCTCCGACTCCAGCGCTTGCAGTTGCAGCGGAACGCTTAAATCTCCGCCTGGTTTGCTTATTCTGAATCTTACAAAACATTCCCCACCTTCTAAGACCGATGTGCATATTAAAGCCTGTAATCCATAAAAATCTGTAACACCATAAAAGTCCGCTTCATCTTTCCACTCATGCCATAAGTCCTGTACCTCTTCTTTAAAGGAAGAATCATGTGCCTTGGACTGCGGCTTAATACCTGTGCCAATACAATTAGACACAATGGAATCAACTGCACTAAATGCGACAGGATTATTAAGCACGATCTTACGTGACCGCCTACGTAGGATATCCAGTGAACTAAGCAGAAGACTATTAATAGAATCGCTGCTTGCCTGCCAATTTTTAAGGCGCTTGCCCTGACCAGCAGCATCCCAATTATTCATTACAAAAAAACGGCGCTTATTACTGGAAGGCTTCCTGTTTTTTGAAAAGAAACCCATTAATCCACACCTTTATTTGATATGATTTGTATCCTTGCCTTTGGCCTTTGGCCTGGAACATTAATGCCAGCCTTGATTTGATTGCGAAGGGCAATTAAATCATTTAACTGCACCTCCGCATATTTGACCATGTGGCCATCATGTGCTACCTGCACCACGCGCTCACCATTCTGCAGTTTGGTTATAGCGCTCTCTACTGCCTGTAAATCTGTGTCCGTATAAGCCATGTATTACCCCGACATGAAATTACTGCGTGAAACCCGCTGACGTTTTTTCTTAGATAAAGATTTGGAATTCTCTGTATCCACTTTGGCAGGAGTTGCTGAATTACTATTTTTAGTTAGTGATTCAGAAATTTTCCTCCACTTGGATTCCGGCCATTGATCCACACCAAGTGCAATCGCAGCAGCCCTGGCATAAATACGGCAGTCCAGCGCTTCATTACGTTCACGGGTTTTCTGCCATTGCCGCTTTGCATATCCCTTCACCATTCTGGTGACGAGTTGTTCGGCGGTTAGCTGCTTAAAATATTCAGGATCGTATTTTGGAAAATGGCAATACCCATTAGGGAAGCCGCCATTCTCATCGCATGTTAATTTCAAACAGTGGTAGAATTCCGATTTCAAAATGGAAACACCAACAGGCCATACTTTAGCACCCTTACGCAATCTCTTGCCCTGGGTGTTAAGGTCAACTCTGCTGGGACTGCCAAGTGGTACAATCGCACGTTCTACACCTTTAACTGCAATAGCCCTTTGAGCTTTACGAACCCAATTATATACTTCCTGGGTTGCGTAACCGGAATCTACTGCCGTCATAAGTATCGGCATTTCTATGCCGGATGTATGAGTGAAGCTGCCTTGTAATAATTCTGATAGTTCTTTCCAAACAGCGGCGCGTGCTGGGTCGCCATAGAATACTTTATATTCCACTGACCAGCTTTGCCTGTCTTTACCCCATGCAACAATTTCCACTTCTATACGGTCTTTCTGCACGTCGCTACCCGCAGTAAGAAACAATCCACCTTCAGGTACAATGCCGATTCTATAATCCTCGGCACGTTCAAATAATCTTTCCCAATCCGGCGCTTCGCCTTTATCAATCCACGGTTCGCCAAGTACAGTGTTTATCCATACTTTAAGAAGTTCCTCATTATCTTTGGCCACAAGGAAACGCTCCACCGCATCGTTCCAGCTAAACCAACCAACTGGTGAGTACAGGCTGGATAAATGGAAGCCTGCGGTTTTAGTAACCTCAGGATTTTTTGCACGCCACTCACCGCGTTCTAGCATCCAGTTTTTCTGGAAGTTCTTTATTCCATAACTGCAATGTTCACATTCGTAGCGGGTAGTAGCAGGATCGTTGTTATCAAATTTTATCTGCAGCCACCTGAGCACTTGATACTCATTACATTCAGGACAAGGCACCCAGAAATATCTCTGGTCTGAATTCTGGAAATCGAGTTCAATACGGCTTAAACCTTCAATAGTAGGTGTTGAAACCTTTAATATCTTGCGCCTTGCAAATGTACTGGTACGGCGTATAGCAAGGGATATCGGGTCACCTTCGCCGCTTACATCAAGCGGATACGCATCTATTTCATCCATGAACAAATAGCGCACAGGCATGGAACGCAAACCCACCGCGCTGTTAGCACCAGTAATTACAATAATACCGCCAGGAAATTCCTTGCTTTGAACGGTATTGCCTGAATCGCGTGAGCGTGGGTCTTTCACTTTACCATGAAGGCAAGGTGTATCGTTTATAAGTGGTGCAAGCCTTCCCTTGCTCCAGCGTTTTGCCATTTCAACAGTTGGCTGCACTACCAGCATAGGCCCTGGTGCCTGATCTATAACATAACCAATCCAATTGTTCCCGCACTCAGTTCCCCCTACCTGCGCCCCTTTCATGAACACGACCTCCTCAGTAGGGGAGGCAGGGGATAGGCAATCCATTATTTCTTTCAGGTATGGTGTACGCGAAGTACGGAACCTTCCTGGTTCTGCAGATGCTGTCTGTGACAACATCCTGTATTCATCCGACCATTCTGAAACTTTTAAAAATGGGTCAGGCCGCAAACCTGCTTTAATGCTCTGGTTATATGTAAAGTTTCCATTATCCATCTCTGCTCAGTTCTTCTAAAACAAGGCGGATTTCTTTTGTAAGGATTTCATGTATTTTGCGCTCATCACTTCCTGCGGATGCAATTACCGAAGA
>Ga0114977_10001053_pt1 | contig 18150 bp, 35 predicted proteins | sample S_130805_MF_Meta_FD_87026 | JGI IMG/M metagenome (GOLD analysis project Ga0114977, IMG submission 87026) | Freshwater microbial communities from Lake Simoncouche, Canada to study carbon cycling - S_130805_MF_MetaG | ecosystem: Environmental > Aquatic > Freshwater > Lake | place: Lake...
GTCAAACCTGAAAATTCATATATAAAACATTTAATTTTTTTGAATTTGAACTTGACCCATTTATTTAAAAACTATGAAATTTATTAAGACCGATATTGATGGATGTTTTATAATCACATATGATACTCATGTTGATGAACGTGGATTTTTTGCAGTACCATTCAATAAAAATGAGTTTAACGATAAGTTGGGTTATGAGGTAAACTTCATCCAAGATAATTTATCTTGGTCTCATCATTCCACTATCCGAGGACTACATTTCCAAAGAGGGGAACATGCTCAATCTAAATTGGTTACATGCACACAAGGTCATGTATTGGATGTTGCAGTTGACATTAGAAAAGATTCCCCAACATATGGTAATGTTGTTAGAGTTGATCTTAGTTGGAGTTTAAATAGGTGGTTATTTGTACCAAGGGGATTGGCTCACGGGTTTTCAGTATTAAGTGGTGAAGCCACCTTTCAATATAAAGTTGATAATGAATATAATAAGGAATCGGAAGGTGGAATAATATATAATGACCCAACTTTAAACATTGATTGGAAAACCACAGGAATACCAAGACTATCAGATAAGGATTTAGAACTACCAACTTTTTTGTCTTTATAAGTATTTATATATAAAAGAATATGTCCATAATTAAAATAAAACAATCTGACATTGAAAAGATAGTCTCCAACATTGTAAACGAACAATCGTTAGGTGATAATTCTGACAGTATTGCTCATGAAGAGGTTGAAGTTTCAGAAGATGAAATGGATAACGGAAATGAATTTACACAACCTGGTGAGGGTAAAATACCCCTTAAATTGGGTTTAACCGATGACGGTGGTTACATACTATACAAAACAAACTCGAACGGACAAGATGAAGTTGTTCAATCATTTAAAAATTAAATAAAAAAAACCTTACAAATGTGAGGTTTTTTTATGATATATCACTTATCTTTGTTAAAATAATTAGAATGTATGAGTTACATTATTGGTAAAAAATGCGTGTCCGTTTGTGACACAGCATGTGCCAAAGTTTGTCCCGTTGATTGTATCAATGGACCAATTATCATTGACGGGTTGGGAAGAGAAATCCTATTAATGGATGAAGACGAAAAAAAAGGTAAACAATTATTTATTGACCCCGATGTGTGTATTGATTGTGGAGCTTGTGTTCCTGAGTGTCCCGTTGATGCAATATACCCAACTGAAGAAGATGCTATAAGAGAAAATGATTTAATATCAGTTAATAAAAATTACGAATTTTACGGACAAACATATAAACAAAGATGAGTAAATATAAAATATATTGCGACATGGACGGAGTCTTAGTTGACTTCAATAAAGGATATAAAGAATTAACTGGAGAAGATTTAGATGGAGAACACAGAAGCGGTACTGATTTTTGGGACCCAATTAATAAGGAGGGTAAATCTTTTTGGGTTAACTTGAGTTGGATGAGTGATGGTAAACGTTTATGGGATTATATTAAAAAACACAAACCAAAATTATTATCCGCTCCATCAAGACAAGACGATTCTAGAGTTGGTAAAAACGAATGGGTTGAAAAAGAACTACCGGGTGTTCCGTTAATATTAAGAAGTGCAAAACATAAAAAAGATTTTGCGACACCAACCTCAATTTTAATAGACGATAGAATAGATAATATACAAGGTTGGAGAGATGCTGGTGGCATTGGTATACATCATCTTAATACCAAACATACAATCGACCAATTAAAAGTTTTGGATTTGTAATATTTTGTAATATCATAAAAATTACTTATCTTTGTGTAATGAAACTACTAACTTACTACAAAGGTCGAGACATTTTTTGGTTCCGTATTTTTGGATATGGATTATCTTTTATATCTGTGAACCACGGATATGTTCCATTTTCAATTAGATATGGATATCGGAAATCTTTTAATCTTTTTGGGTATAGAATTGAGTTTTTAAAAAAAGAAAAAAGTAAACCACGAGGTTTACGTAGGTATTAATATGAAAAAGTTAATTATATTGGTAATGTTATTGGGAGTGGTAACATTACAGGGTTTCGCAAGAGAGAAGTATCGAATATTAATTCGAAAAACTTTAGATGGTAAAGAAATTTATTTACCAATGAGAAAACAACATAATGGTACGTGGATTAAACAATGGGTTAGTACCGATAATGTTTATTCAACTAAGGAGGGTGCGGAAAGTGTTATTAGAGAATGGATGGAATATGAAAAATCTATGAAAGAATATAATAATAAAAAATACGTTTACATAAATTAAAACACATGGCAACCGCAACATTAACGTTTGACTTAAATGAACCAGATGATGTACAAGCACATTTAAGATGTGTCAAATCCACAGATATGGCTATTGCCATATGGGACATTGTTTATGAAGTCAAAAAGGGAACTGAACGTCAGTTAGAATCTAAAGAAACATCAACCGATGCCGAATTTAAATTACACGAAAAAATATTTGAAGAAATATACGATACGTTAAATGAACGAGGTATTAAGATTGATGATTTAATTAATTAAAATAATTAACCAATTTATTGTTGACAATAGGTTGGTTTTTTTGTACTTTTACATATAACAACTATTTATAATATGTTAGATAAATTAACACTTTCGTTAATGATTTTTTTTAATTCATTAACGTCATCTGTTGATCCAAGATTATCGGACGAGAGAAACACAGTTAACCGAATAAACAAAGAGGTTAAGGTTCTTGAAAGAAAAATTGAATGGATACAAACAACAGACGAAAATTACGCCAGCAGGACCGTTAAGACCAACGAAATCACGGATGAGATTACCAGATTAAAAGGTAAAATTGTAAAGATAGATAAGGTCGCAAAACTAAAAGAGAAATGGGCGCTTGAAGATTCGCTCAGTTTATCAAAAAAATGAAAAAAATTATTTTAATGCTGGCGTTGCTTCTGGGAGTGGAAGTCGTGGCAAATGGACAAGAGTGGTTTATAACCGCCACTCGAAAAGGTGGTCCATCAGATGGTTATATAAGCGGTGGTTTTATGAAAAAAGGATGGGGATTTTACATCGGTCTTCCTTATGGTGAAGTTCAATCCGCAAATAATTCTGGAATTACAATTCCTCCTGGTGTTAACACATCCACAGGAACTATTTCACCTAATATGAAATTTGGTGTACTTAGAAACTTAAAAGAGGATAAGGCCATTCTTGGTTTTGGTATTCAACCAACAATTAATGGAAATAAACCTAATTTTCTTTTAATGTATAATCCATTAAGACCAAGTAGTGTGTTAAATCTCTGGACTATCGGTAATTTAATTGGAGATGACTTTACCTTAGGATTGGGATTGTCATATAAAATCAAATAAATCAATTTGGTTTTTATTACGACCCGAGCATTCGTTCGGGTTTTTTTTATTATTTCATTAAAATTTGGAATTTAAATTATATTTGTCTATATTTTATATAACTAAAATAATATCACCATGTCTAAAATTAGAGAACTAAAATCAAACACCAACAATGTATTAAATTTTATTGATGTTTTAGAACTTTTTAGCCCAGATAAAAAATCAAAATACACCGAGACTTTACTTCGATTAATGAATCGAACTAAAAATTATAATGATCACGTTGATGATATGAAAAGAGACATCTTATCTAAATTTGATTTTATTAAGATGGAAGATTTAGATAAATTTGGTCCACTCCAAACTATGTTAATGTATAATTTCGTTAACTCATTTTTTAATGAGGAGGATTTAAAAAACTTTAGACGATTTGCAGAATATAATGAAAGAGGTTTAATAACACAAAATGATTTAACAAAATATAAATCATTAGAAGATATTATCCAACAATTAAACATTGCTGAATTAAAAGTTGAGTCTAAGGGGTTGGAGAATGAAATTGTAAAAGTATTTGAAGATGATGAATGGTTATTAGTTAGACCATTAACATATTTGGCGTCAAAAAAATATGGTTCAAACACAAAATGGTGTACAACTCAATCTGATAACCCTGAATATTTTTTAAAGTATACCAAAAAGGGTGTTTTAATATATTGTATTAATAAAGTTACGGGATATAAAGTGGCATCATTCTATTCTTTAGAAAAGAACGACCCCGAATTTTCTTTTTGGAATCAAAAAGATGCTAAAATAGATTCATTGGATAGTGAGTTAACTGATGAATTAAGAAAAATCATTCAAACAGTCAGTAAGGGTAGTGATGCTAAAACAAATCGTTTTCTTTTATCAGATGACCAAAGAATAAAAGAAGAAAACTTCTTAAAAAAAGGGGTAAGATCTTTAAATCTTTATAACTCTCAACCACAAGAACTAACTGCACAACCCGAGGTTGAAAGAACAAGACGTGGTCGTATTGGTGAAGCAATTCGAAGAGAAAATATGGGACAACAAATTGAGGAGGAAAGACAAGAAGAACGTGAATATGAGGACCGTGAAAATCAAGACGATATTACTGAGCAAGGACCATCAGGTATGATTGACGTAACAGAAAGAGTTGAAAGTGTTATTGATAGAATGACTTGGTCATCTTCAACCACAACAACCGAATATGAAGACCAAACCACAGGTAATTAAGTTATGAACGTAGGTAAAATTGATAAATTACAAAAAAAACTTGTAAAACTAAAAAAAGACCTTCATTATTGGGAGGTTGAGTTTCAACCTAGCGGTAACATGGGAAAATGGGGTAGAAAGGTCAGAACAGGTCAATTAAGGTCAGATATTAAGAAAGTTGAGGTACAAATCATAAATGAAGTAAGAACCGAAAATGAAGACTAATATGAGAAAAAAACTAAAAAGATGGTTAATATGGATATTATCGATATCATTTATTCTTTGGGGGTTTATATACCACACATTTTTTATGTTATTCTTTTTGTTTTTTATAGTTGGGGTGTCCTTTCTGTTATATAAAAACGCCAAAAAATTAATGGAGTTTATAAATAATCGAAAGTCTTAGTATTTATTGGTATGAAGGTGATATTAACTGAAAATCAATACAATAGACTATTATTAGAATATTACGATAGTGAGAAACTATATGTTAGAGAACGTATTGTAAGCAGTTTAATGAAAGGTCCACAATATATTAGACAATATATTAAAAAATTACCTCATATACCTGTTACAGACGCTAACGGAAATACGGTTATTGGTACTAAAATTCCTGAGGTAGTCTATCAATATCTATACGGAAATTTCTAAATTTTTTTGGTATATTCTAAAAATTTACTATCTTTGAACTCTAAATTAAAAATATGAGTATAAGTCCCTATTGTTTCCCCGGCATCAAACTTGACCAAAATGATAAAAGAAAGTTTAAATCTTCAGTTGAGTTATCAAAATACAAAATGTCAAAAGAGGAAATATTAGAAATCATTTCACAAGAATGTGACGTTTCGTTATCAGAAATTTTAACTAGATGCAGAAAAAAAGAAGTGGTTAATGCTAGATTTATTTTTTGTGCGGTCATGAAGAGACATTTTACATATTCACTTAAAAGAATTGGAGCAATTGTACATAGAGACCACACGTCCATTATTCATGCTTTAACTGAGTTTGACAATCGATACAAAAATGAAGATATTTTTAAATCAACAGTAAACAAAATATACAACAAAATAGGAATTGATAATTAATATTATGGAAAATAGATATGAAATGGGTATGGCTGTTAAAGATATGAGAACTTTAGTTATCCATCCTGAAGATAGTAGCACTACGTTTTTAGATATTTTATATAAAGACATTCCACAGAAAACCATTATCACTGGTGGTGTAACAAAATCGGAATTGTTTGAACTAATAGAAAATCACGAAAGAATTATGATGATGGGTCACGGCAGTCCTGGCGGTTTATTCTCTGTTGGGAAGTTCAAAGAAAGTGGGGCATATATTATTGACCATACTTTCGTACCAATATTAAAAGGTAAAAGTAATAACATTTATATTTGGTGTAACGCCGATAAATTTGTTGATGGGTTTAAATTACGAGGTTTTTATTCTGGAATGTTCATCAGCGAAGTAGGTGAGGCGTATTATTGTGGTTTACCTGGTACAGAACAAGACCAAGTTGATGAATCTAATTATGGTTTTTGTAATATTGTTGCCAAACATATCCAAGAAGAAAAAGATGTTCTTCACGAAAACGTTAAGAATGAATATGGATTAATTGCTGAAACAAACCCCGTCGCATTATACAATAATAATCGTATTTATTTATCATAATGAATTCATTCCCAAAAAAACTTTCTAAAATTATAAGTTTTATGTCTGCATTTATGTTAGGGGCGTACATTACTCAAGAATATAAATTCCATCAACCGGTGGAAACATATCGTTATATCTTTACATTTTTGTTTGGATTAATGTTTTATTTACATTCAGAACAAAAAGACTAATATGGATTTTTTTGGTAGATACGAATCAATAGAAAATAAATTACAATTAGACGATATTGTTGGAAAAAATGTTATCACTTGTTTAACTCGTGACTTGGTAATATATTGGGTTTACTATTTAGACTCAACTTCTGAAAATGTATCATTTAATGAGAATCACATGATTCTTTATTCTAAAAAATATGACACATATTTTATTTATTTTATAACGGAAAAACTCAAAATAATTTTTGAAAAAATAGAACTTTTAACCAAAACAAATTACGTTCATTTTATGTTATGTAGTTTTGGTGAATTAGAAAACTTTGTTGATTATTTTGAGGGTAATGAAATTCCAAACTTTAACTACTCATTAGTTAATTATATGTCGGAGCCATTATATGAAGACCAACCAAATAAATTAGAAAACTTTAAAAAATTAAAATATTATTTTTCATCAACAGAAATTTTTAAAAGAGTAAATGAGTCCAATCAACCTTCCTATTTCCAAACAAATTATGGTCATAAATTTAAATTAGATTACAAATATAGTTTAACATATTTTTACATTAAATTAGGATTTAATTATTTCCAAAAAGGAAATGATATAATTAAAGTTACCGATAGATTAAATAAGGTGTTTTTATATTCTAAAACAAAAACAGAATGGCGAAAAATTTTGGTGGATAAGGCTAAAAAAACTGGTAGAATATATGATAAACCATATTTGGATGAGGATTGGTTTTGGGGATTCTTTAATTATAACCAATACCATATGCCGTTTTATGTTGATTATAATACCTGTAAATTTAACTTAGTCACCGAAACCCAATCTATCGATAATAACAACAGATTGATGCATAATTTCTTAAGTGAAAAAACATTAAAGGCTTTAATGGTTAATACACCATCGTATGTTTTATTAAAAAAAGAAGTTTATGACATATTGAAGGATTATGGGTTTTATTTTTTAAACTCAGAATTTGGTGAACCGGGGATATTAAATTATGATAAGTTTTGTGATTTTTTAACGTCATGTTCTGATGATGAATTTAATAATCTTTTTATTAATTCATTTGAAAAAAGTAAACATAATAAATTAAAATTGGAAGAATATATTTACTCAATAAAAGATGATGAGATTAAATTATTAATTCAAATCCATTGAAAATTTGGGAAAATTAGTCTAATTTATAACATATGGAATATCAAAAAATACTATTGGGGATTTTATTCGGTTTACTCGGTCAAGTAGGTACGTTTATGCAATTACAAGGATCTTACAAATATGGGTGGTATGAGAAGTACCAATGGTTGGTTATTTTAGCTAGCATACCTTTAGGTTGGTTATATATTAAATCGGTTAATTACTTTATTGAGGGATTTGGAGGTCAAATTTGGCCATCTAGATTGGTTGGGTTTGGGGTAGGAGTCATTGTGTTTACATTAATGAGTTTATACCTATTCAACGAACCGTTAAACGTTAAAAATGCCGTTTGCTTAGGTTTAGGATTTTGTATAATTGCGGTCCAATTATTTATTAAATAATTCAAAATTTATTACAAATAAAACTGGTATATTCTAAATATTCCCTATCTTTGTGTCAAATATACAAAGTATGAGACACTATCTTATAATTCTAATTGTTTTTTTATTTTCATGTGAAAAAGACGTTGTAAGTCTGATAAATGTACCGGATAAAATAACGATAAACCCCCCAACAACACCAACATTTTTGGGTTATAAAGTGGATTCGGGGGTTTTAAAAACAATAGGTGCTAGTTATTGGAATAATACAGGGGTTCCAATGGATTTAATTGTGGTTTCGTTTCAAAAACCATTTGACAATGGGAAAAAATATGGAACATTTCTATCTAGCTTAATGTGTGGGGACTTTAATAATGATGGTTGGATAGATGTATTTAATCCGGGACAATCTTTTGATGGAACAAAGGCAAACTTTGCATTTTTAATTTGGAATCCTAAAACTCAAGTATTTGATGAAAAGAATTTGTTTAATGATAAATCATTTTTAAGTTTTGGTGGTAATAAAAATAAAACCATTCCTGTTTATTTAAACGAAGATAACTTTATCGATTTAGTTGTGATAGATAATGGAGATGAAGGAATCCCAAATTCTCCCGATGAACCCATTAGAATTGTTTTAAGCGACGATAAAGGTGGTTATGATTTAAAAACAATTAGTACGAGTGAAAACGAAAGTCCTGTTTGGAAAAAAGAAAGTGGGGATGTGGGTGATTTGAATGGTGATGGATTTGTAGATATTTTTATAACTGCAAATATGTTTACCTACATCTACTGGGGAGTAAAAGATTTTCCATATTTTACACAAGTAAAAAGGGCTCGTTTTGTTGGGGATTTCACCAATTTCGGAGAAAAATCAGATAACGGATTTGGGGATAAATCCAAATATCTTGCGGGAAATGTCTTTGGAGCGACAATTAGAGATTTTAATAAAGACGGTAAAAATGACATTATACTTTGCGTGGGGGAAGATAAAAATGGAATCCCTGTTAAAAGACAGCAAAAGATTATGATTAATACTGGTGGGGGAAGATTTACAGATGAAAGTGTAATGATTATGCCATTTTATGGCACAGATTCTCAATCATTCCTCAACCAAGATTATGAGATGGATGATTTGAACGGGGATGGATTAAATGATTTAATTGCAGTTAATACTCCTGACTATAGAACATGGAATATTTTCGCTTATATACAGCAAAAAGATGGAACGTTTATCATTGATAAATCTATGTTTCAGTATACAATTAATAGTGTAAGAAAGGGGTTTTGGAAACCTAGATTAATTTATTTTGATTTCAATAGGGACGGGTTGAAGGATGTAAGTTATCTCGATGATGCCGATAATGGTGAACTTAAATACAAATCTGTTTTTATTAGGACCGGTGATAAATTTATTGAGGATAACCTATCAAAATACGATAGTTACGCGGCGGGGTTAATTAATAAAATGTAAAGTAAAAACCTTATAATTTGTAAACTTCTATTGACATCTTAGTTTTAAAATTTCCATTTTCATCAATGTACACATCAATTTCCAACACATCACCTACAGTTATAACACCTTCGTTATCAACACTATCAACTTCTAATGAATTTTCCCAATCTAATGGGATTTTAACTTCTTTTACTGTTACATCGTCAGAACCTTCAGGATATAAGTGTAATTCTGCTTCAATTTCCGAATAACCTTGGATATCATATAATGAAATATCTTTAATACCCCAACTTCTATGTTCTTGCTCAATTAGATAAGTTAATCTCATTTCATTAAAATCCGTTGTGATATCTTCAACTACCATATTATCGTATCTTAATTTTTGATAATAACCAGGAGTAATTCCAATTCTAACTTGTACTTTACGTTCATATCTATTGTTAGATTCTTCATTTATTACTTTATTTTCAGATAATAAATCGTTAATTTTAGTAAGTTGGGTTTCGGTTATAATAATTTTCATATATATAAATACTTTTAATTTAATAAAATGTCAAATCTTTTCGTTTTTGGTTGCAGTTATACTCAAGGATTTAATCGGAGTAAAGATAATAAAAAGTACCAACTTTTCAAGGAATACAGGGGAGGTAATCTACCAAAAGATTGGCCAACCTTGTTATCTGAAAAATTGAGGTTTGAATTAAAAAATTATGGTGAGGATGCATCTGGTAATAATCAAATTTTTCAAGAAATTTGTTCTCATTGTGATGAATTTAATGGTGATGATATTGTTATAATTGGGTGGTCATTTATTGATAGATATAGATGGGTTGATTATGACAATAACATATGGAAAAAACTTGGGTCTGGAAAGATTAGTTACGATTTTATTAGTGAATCAACACATGAAGAAATAGTGTATAATAGAACTCATTCACTTTATATCGATGAAATTTATAATTATGAAAAAATAATTGATGAATTATCAGTTAATAAAAAGTTTAAAGTTTACTATTGGTCGGCGGCGGAAAATAATATTATAACTAATATACCAACTGAAAAATTAAGAGGGGTTAAAAAATATATATTATCAGATCAAATCCATCCCGATAATAATAACCTCAGACAAATTATAACAAAAAATGGTGGATTAACAATTAAAGATGAATCTAATGGGTTAATTAATGATTACCATTTAGGTGAATCTGGACATAAAATTCAGTCTGAACTATTTTATAAACATATAATTAACTAATGAACACTTTATTTACATTTGGATGTAGTTACACTGCGGATTTTGAATCTAATAATTTATATAATTACCAAAAATATAAAGAATATAGGGGAGGAACATACCCAAAGTCTTGGCCAATATTATTATCTGAAAAAATAGGTATGAATATTAAAAACTATGGAATTGGCGGGACTGGTAATCAAAGTATATTTGAACAATTTTGTATTCATTGTGATGAAATTAAAGAAAATGATGTGGTTATAATTGAATGGACATTTAGTCATAGGTATCGATTAGCCGATGATATTATTTGGCAGAATTTTAGTGCTGGTCCGTTATCAAAAACAAACTACAATGAAATTCATGACAAGATTATTGAGAATAGAACTAATGTTTTATATGTTGATGAAATTTTTAATTTTATTAAATTAATTGACGAGTTTTCAAAAAGTAAAAAGTTTAAAATTTTTTATTGGTTTGCAGAAGAAGAAATGAAAAAAAGATTATCAAAAAATATGGTGGGCATTGAAAAATACATTTTTTGGGAAAAATCATTATTGGGTGCTACTTTTGACTTAGGTGGTATAACTATAAAAAAAGAGACAAATGATACTGTTGATGATACTCATTTTGGTGAATTAGGACATAAAATTATGTCAAATATAATATATGAACACATCCAACAAAAAATAATTTAAAATGAAAATATTAATTGCTGGTGATAGTTTTGCTGCAGATTGGAAAATAAAATATAACGGCAATGGGTGGGTTAATATGTTATTAAACGATTATGATGTTACAAATATTGCTCAAGCGGGGGTTTCAGAATATAAAATATATCAACAATTAGTTAATCATGATACCACTAAATATGATAAAATTATAATATCACATACAAGTGCATATAGAATACCAGTTGTTGAACATCCAATACATTCAAAAGATATCCTACATTCAAATTGTGATTTAATTTATACGGATATTAAAGAACATGAAGATAACCCAAAGATTAAATCTATTATTGATTTTTATGAAAACTATTTTCATGTAGATAATGCTATTTTTGTTCATTCATTAATTGTAGATGAAATTAAAAGGTTATATCCAAATGCAATAAACATTACTTTTTTTGATTCTTTTAACAAAGATATGAATCAATATGAAAATATATTTTTAAATAATATGGGCAACATGAATCACATGAATGATGTTGGTAATCAAATAATATATGAAAAAATTAAAACAATTTTAAATGGCAACAATACACGGATTTGGTGATAGTTTTACTGAAGGGCAACCGGATGATTTAGATTTTAAACCATTTAATGAATGGAAGATTTTTCGTGGAGGTAATTTACCACCTTCATGGTTAGAATTGTTGGGTGAGAAAATGGGTATGGATATTAAAGTTACAGCTCGCGGTGGTAATAGTAACAATCAAATTTTTGATAATGTTTGTTCTCATTCAGATGAATTTAAAAAAGGAGATATTGTTATTATTAATTGGACATATCGACATAGATTTAGATGGGCTTCAACACAGAAACATGAGAATGGAGAACCTAGTTATGTTTGGAGACCATTATCGTCAAACGATACGCAACCACAAGACGATTGGTATATTAAGAAAGAATTACGTCACGAAATAATATCTAATCAATTACAAACCCCATATCTTGATGAAATATACAGTAGAGAAAAAATTATAGAACAATTATCAAAATCAATCGGATTTGAAATATACTTTTGGTCGGCCGATGATTCAATAATATACGACTTACCAAATGAAAAATTAAATCAAAAAAAATATATTTTACATAATATAATTGATAAGAAAGCACCTGGTCAATTAGGCTATTTTTTTAATACAATTAAAAAATATGGGGGACAAACAATTTCAGAAGAAACTAACAATGTAATTTGGGATATCCATTTAGGGGAGTCTGGACACAGAGTACAGTTTGAATTATTCTATGAATATATTAATAATCAAATAAAATAATTTATTTTTGTATATACCAAAATTTTATCTATATTTGTTATATGAAAATAATAATAAAATACCATATTGAATTTGGAAATGAAGTAATTGTATGTGATTCGTTAGAACAAGCAGAACGAAGACTTAAACACATGTCCGAAACCGATAGGTATCTAATAAAGAGTGAATATGAAGGTGATGAACTTATAAACCAATTTTTAATTGGGTAATCATTACTAACATAAGTTATTAAAAATCAACACATTATGTCTTCAAAATTTTTTGGTTCACCTAAACCAAATCAACCAGTAAAAAGGGGAGATAAGAAAACTCCCACACCACAACCTAAACCAATAAAAACAACCCAAATTAAAAAAACGGGTAGAGGTAAATAACATGGTTAGGCCATTTAAATTCATGTCAGATAATGACTACGATGATTCAGACGAAGTTTTGTTTCTTCAAGAAGATTTTCTTGAGGGTTCGGCATCGTGGACTTGGTATCCGTTACATCCTGAGTATGATTTTCCGTTTGAAATAATAACGGTTACAACTAATGGTATTCGTGAATTTCTATATATGTTTCCTGAAACATTTTGTGTTCCTGTTCGCACAATAGTTGGACCAAATGGTAGAACAAATTATGATGAAAGTGAATACGAAGATGGATGGGGGTTTGATATCCAAACAGACCCAATAACAATCGAATATTACATTTTTCTACCACAAACACGAAATGATTAAAGAGTTTAAATATTTTAGAGGAAACAAAATAAACAGTAAAAATTATTATTTTGTAACTGGCGGGACGTGTTTTATGATGCCATATATTGGTTATCATTCTGAAAATTATATTAATGGACTTATTGAACATGTAAGGTCTGTATACAGAAATTTTGAAATGACTGAAGATACAATTAATAATATTAAAGGACACATTCGTAGTATAATCGGTGTGGAGGTCGAAATTCAAGTTATGACGTATCCGGCAACTAGTGTACCACTATAGGTAACAATTAGGTAACATCACGATAAACGGTGAAGTTATATTTATGAGGATGAAAATAGACGGATTATTCATCTCAGACGTACACCTTGGTTCAAAAGGATCTAATGCAAACGAAGTTCTAACAGTTCTTAAACAATACCAACCCGAATATCTATTCCTTGTCGGAGATATAATTGACGGATGGTTGCTGAAAAGAAAATTTCGTTGGCCACAATCACACACAAATGTATTAAGAAAGATATTGTCCTATTCAAAGAATGGAACAAAGGTAATTTATATTCCTGGTAATCACGATGAGTTTATGAGAGATTATCTTGAATTAAACTTTGGAAACATTGAGGTTCATAATGAATACATATGGAATAATACTTACATTACTCACGGAGATTTATACGATGGAGTTGTTAAATTAAAGTGGTTGGGTATTTTAGGTAGTATTGGGTACGATGCCGCAATATCCATTGACCGAAGACTTAAATCGTGGGGATACAAACGTAGTCTATCAAAGTTCTTAAAAGATAAGGTGAAAGAGGCTGTTAAGTTTATGACGTCGTTCGAGGAAGAAATTGTGAGACAGGGTATTAAACATAATTGTTCAACAGTAATGTGTGGACACATACATCATCCTGATGATAAGGTAATTAATGGTGTACGTTATTTAAATTGTGGAGATTGGATTGAAAATAACAGTTTTATTACGTATAATAGTGGAGAATATAAGATACATGAACATAAAGGATAAATTAACGATAGTTATTCCGTCATTTAATGAGGAGAACTACATTGAAAGAACAATAACTAATTTAGCAAGTCAGAATAATATCACAGGCACACGCGTCATTATTGCCGATGGTTTTAGTAGAGATATGACGAGAGCTAAAATTATAAATTTAAAACATAATTTAAAGGACATATTAAACATAGAACTTGTTAATGGTGGTAAAGTTGCATACGCAAGAAACTTTGGGTTATCATTGGTTAAAACAAAGTATGTTTTGTTTATGGATGCTGACACAGTATTAATGGATAACAATGTTGTTGATGATACAATAAAAGACATGTATCATAACAAACTTGATTTATTAACTTGTAGAGTTAAATCTGTTGGTAAAGATATAAGAACAATGTTTTCATTTATGTTGTTTAATTTGATTAATAAATTTATATCAAAGAAAACTCCATTTGCTGTTGGAACATATTTCATGACAAGAACTGATAAGATAAATCAGTTAAAAGGTTTTGATGAAACATACCAACACAGTGAAGATTATATGTTGAGTAAATTATATGACCCAAAAAAGTTTAAGATATCAAGGAAATACATTGGTCAGGATGATAGAAGATTTAAGAAGATGAGGTCTTTTGGTATGATTAAGTTATTCAATGATAGATATCGTAAGAGAAATAACCCAAAGTTTTTTAAATACGACGTATCTTATTGGTAATCATTCTATAACATAAAAAAATAAAATGAGAATTTTAATATTAACACACCCGAGAAGTGGTGGTTTATCTCTGATGAATTATATTCATAAAGAATTAGATTACAAACAATACCATGAATCATTTAATAGTATAACCGACAATCAAATTAATTTAGAATTATTGATGAATGATAACATTGTTGTTAAAGATTTCCCATATCATATTGAATCTAAGGGTTATAACTTAATTGATGTTATATCTAAATTTGATAAGATAATTATACATCATAGAGACAATGATATTGACGTTGCAATTAGTCGAACCTATTTTCATACAATTAAAGGTGGTGTTAAAAAAATGCATCAAACATATAAAATTGATGATGAATGGATTAGAGATAATAAAAATAACATAGAAGAAATGATGGTCGATGTTAAAAAAAAATCTGACTATGTCAGAAATTTATCAATCGAAGGTTCATTAAAAACAACTTATGATGGAATATACGATAATAAATCGGATATACCAAAACTTTTAGAATATTTGGGGATACAGGATTCATATTATATAGATATTTTAGATAAAAGACATAGATTACAGAATGGTGATGTTGGAATGGATGATATTAAAGTAAAACCAAAATTAATTAAAGTAAAACCAAAATTAATATAGTTTTTCAGGATATTTGAAAATATATCGTTATATTTGTGGTATGAATTACATACTAATCACAATTATGACGGTATTTCTTTTTCCTGTTAAGACTGGTAACATACGTGTTTCTGTTAAGACTGATAACATACGTGTATCAACAATCAAGAATAATCCACATGATACGGTCACACTGACCACCTACAGTCCCACATTACAGGAATGTGATTCCACACCAAACATTACAGCATCGGGGTTTAAAATAAATATAAAGAACCCAAAAAAACATAGAATTATTGCTATTTCTAGAGATTTAAAAAAATTGTTTTCATTTGGGGATAAAGTAATGATATCAAATGCTGGAATGTATAATGGTATTTGGTTTATTCATGATGTGATGAACAAAAGATATAAGAACAGAATAGATTTATTGATAGGTGGAGATGACAAACATACCACAATAAAAAATGTCAAAATTGTTAAAGTAATTTAATCCAACTTTACAATCCCATCCAAATTATTTATATTGGATATATATAATAAAAAAATTATGGTACAAGAATTCAAATTTTTTAGGGGTTACGTTGATAAAACAATAACAGAACAATATGAGGATATTTTAAGAGGGTATCCTGCAACAATAGGTACTGGAATAGGAAATTGGGGAACAACCACCAATCCAACTTGGATAGTTAATCCAGATTGGTATGGTCAACAACCATATACTATAACAACAACACCTGGTACTGGAACAATAACCTTACCTTACATGTATGGGACAACCACAACCACTACTTTAACAACATCAAACCCAAACGGAATAACATATACAACGGGAGGTTTCGGTGGAACTTTAACAACAGGAACGGCGACTTTTTCAAGTAGTAGTTTTAAATTACAATAAATGAAATCTAATTTCAAATTTTTCAGAGGGTACATTGGGACATTAGATATGATTGATGGACAAACATATCCCACGGCATCATTAAATGATGACACTCCTGAAGGTCATATGGGTAGAAGAAGAATATACCACACAAGGGAGATGTATCAAAGACCTATAGAAAATGAAGTTATTACTCAACAACAATGGAATTTGAATAGAGACGCGGCCGCCGAACAAGTGGAAAGATTACATAGAGATTTAAATGATAATCCAATTAGATTGTTTCAAGCAACAAGAGTAACAACTGTGAACCCAACACTATGGACAAAGATTAAAATATTTGGAACAGGAGTTAAATTGGTTTTAAAAGCAACTTGGAGGTCAGACCCTATCGGTGTTATTGTGGTGACTTTGTTAAGTACTGTTGTTACATTTATTGGTATAATGAAATTATTTGGTGCATGATAAAGGAATTCAAGTTCTTTCAAAAGAACAAATATAAAGAAAAATGTCGATTACAAGTTGGGTCGTCTTTTGTCTTTAAAGGATATTATTGTACAGTCACACAAATGTTACCTGATTTTTTCAGATATGTTGTGCAAGAAAATGACAAATATTGTGTAATGTACTATGACTATTATTTAAAAACTCAGTCTGCTGCAGGTAGACAACTAAACCGAATATAAGATGACCCAAGTAATTGTAATTGGATTATACTATGTGTTAGTATTTTCATTATTAAGATTTTTGCTTAAATTAATATCAAAATGATTTACATTTTAATTTATATTGTTGGATTTATTCTAACATTAACATTCTTAAAGTTATTTGGTAAGAAGATTGGGATTGATTATGACCCACCACACGTACCTGACTATGATGATTGGGATAACAATGCTCAAGCATATTTATTTTTTTCATTAGTGTGGATAGTAACGGTACCAATGTTTCTTTTTGTTGTTCTAATTAAGTCATTATATAAATTCACCCAATGGTTTTTAAAATATCCAAACGTATAATATGTTAAAACCTTTTAAACTACTTCATGGATACACATATAGTGATGAATATACATTAGTACAAGCAGACCCACCGTTTAATTTATCTCGTCGTCATTGGAATATGTTACCACAAGATTTAAGAGGTGCAACATTACAAGAAATGAATTGTTATATTCAAGGATGGGAAGGTGCTCGTAATAATGAAATGATAAATCCATATCACGATGAGATAAGAGGTGAGTTATGGAGTAGAGGATTTTGGGCTTGTCAAAATAGAACTGGGGGTTATAATAATTTAACTTATAGAAATGTAAATCCCAACCCACCAATAGATGAAACATATCCTGAATTCTATAACACAGATGAATTAATATTCTTTGATGTAACGGAAGTTATGACTGATCCTATTTGGTCTGAACCATATAAGTTTATGTTGTTTAGACATATTGAAGAGGGGAACACAATACGAGGAAGTAGAATAACTCCCGAACATCCAATGTGGAATTTTCCTGATATAATTTAAAATAAAACAATATGAGATTAAACGTAGAATTACTTGCAATTGATTTTTACAGAGTAGGAAGA
>Ga0114977_10001054_pt1 | contig 18140 bp, 13 predicted proteins | sample S_130805_MF_Meta_FD_87026 | JGI IMG/M metagenome (GOLD analysis project Ga0114977, IMG submission 87026) | Freshwater microbial communities from Lake Simoncouche, Canada to study carbon cycling - S_130805_MF_MetaG | ecosystem: Environmental > Aquatic > Freshwater > Lake | place: Lake...
GGTGGCCCGGTTCGGCTTCGACGGCAAGCCGCCCCGCACCTTCCGCGAACTCGGCAGCCAGATGGGCGTGTGCAAGGAGCGGATCCGCCAGATCCAGACCCGGGCCATGGAAAAGCTCCGCGCGATGGCCACCGAGGCCCGGCTCGAGCAGACGGTCGGCGACTGGCTCTGAAGCCGGTCACGTGATGCTGGCGCGGTGCAACGGCGCCGCAGCCGGCCGGAGACATGCTCGGCGCCGGCGGCACTTGTGAGTTCACGGCTCTGACGGAATGTCGGCGCCCAGCGTCCACAAGTGTCACCGGCTTCTGCGCGTGCCTCCGATCCGGCTGCTCTCCCTGTCCGGAATCACAGCCGGGGTGATGCAGCGAGGGGCTGCCCGTGCCCGAGAGCCGGGCTCTGGGAGCAAGCGAAGCCAGGATGGCGAAGCGCCGCGGACATGCAGAGAGCGGATGCCACGATGGCATCCGCGAGCGTCCGGCGACGGGCATGGGCAGCCCCGAGCCTCGTGAACGCCTCGGTCGTAACGTGCCCGAATGAACCGCTGGGGGCCGCTGAACGAGCCTTGCACGGCCGGCCGCCGATCCCTATCGTCCTGCCCCGCCCAGATTCCGGACGGCGGCCCTCGGGAGGATTGGAGCATGGCGATCACGCTCGCAGAACTGGCCACGAACGTCGGCGGCACGCTCGTCGGCGCTGGGCCCGCGCACCAGGTGCGCGGCGCCGCCACGCTCGACTCCGCCACGCCCGACGACGTCACGCTGGTGGACGCGGCCGACAAACTCCACCTGCTCGCCAAGAGCCGGGCCGGCGCCGCCATCGTTCCCGCCGGCACCGGCCCGCTCGACCGGCCGTCGATCGAGGTCGCCGATGTCCACGCGGCGTTCGCCGCCACGATCACCAGTTTCCGGCCGCCGCGGCCCACGCCGCGGATCGGCGTCAGTCCCCAGGCGGCGGTCGATCCCGGCGCCCGCCTTGCCGCCGACGTCGATGTGCACCCGTTCGCGACGATCGCCGCCGACGTCGAGATCGCCGCCGGCGCCACGATCCATTCCGGCGCACGGATCATGCCCGGCTGCCGGATCGGCGCGGGCAGCGTCGTGTTCCCCAACGCGGTGCTCTACGAAAACACCGTCGTGGGCGCGCGGTGCATCATCCATGCCAATGCGGTCCTGGGCGGCTACGGCTTCGGCTACAAGCCCGGCCCCGATGGCTACACGATCTCGGCCCAGCTCGGCTGGGTCGAACTGGCCGACGACGTTGAAGTGGGCGCCGCCACCACGATCGACCGCGGCACCTACGGCCCGACGGTGATCGGCGCGGGCACCAAGATCGACAACCTGGTGATGATCGCCCACAACTGCCGGATCGGCCGCCACGCGATGATCTGCTCGCAGGTGGGCGTGGCGGGCAGCACGACGACCGGCGACTGGGTGGTGATGGCCGGGCAGGTTGGCGTCCGCGACCACGTCCACATCGGCGACAAGGCGGTGCTCGGGGCCCGCTCGGGCGTCTCCAACGACATCGAGCCGGGCAAGATCGTGCTCGGCGAACCGGCGATCGACCTCCGCGACCGCAAGCTGCAGCTCGCCGCGATGTCGAAGCTGCCGGAGATGCGCCGCGAGCTCAAGCAGCTCACCGCCCGCGTGGCCGGCCTCGAGGGATCCGGCGGCCGGGGAGCCGCCGAGGCCGCCTGACGAGGAACGCCATGCCCGAGCCGCGCTTCCCCGCCTGCAACCGGTCAGCCCTGAACGGAGAGCTCATCGGCATCCTCGCCGGCTGGGGCCGCTACCCGGTGGTCGTGGCCGAAGAGATCCGCCGCCGCGGCGGCCGGACCGCCATCCTCGCGATCCGCGACCACGCCGACGCCGCCCTGGAGCCGCTGGCCGACGTGCATGGCCACGTCGGCGTCGCCGAGATCGGCGCGGCCGTGGACTTCTTCCGCCGGGTCGGCGCCCGACGGGCGACGATGGCCGGCAAGATTCACAAGTCGAAGATCTTCGCCCGCGGGGCGTGGACCCGCCACCTCCCCGACTGGACCGGCCTGGCCACGTTCTGGCCGCACTTCGTCACGCGCCGCCGCGACAACCGCGACGACTCGCTGCTCGGGGCGATCGCCGCCACCTTCGACGCGGCGGGGGTGGCGATCTGCCCGGCCACCGACTTCGCCCCCGACCTGCTCGCTGCCGACGGCCTGATCGCCGGCCCCGCGCCCAGCGGGCTGCAGCTGGCCGACGTCGTCTTCGGCTGGCGGCTCGCCAAGGAACTCGGGCGGCTCGACATCGGGCAGACGGTCGTGGTCAAGAACCGGGCGCCGCTGGCCCTGGAGGCGATCGAGGGCACCGACGAGTGCATCCGGCGGGCCGGACGGCTCTGTCCCACGGGCGACATGACGGTGGTGAAGGTGGCCAAGCCGCAGCAGGACCTGCGGTTCGACATGCCGACGATCGGCGTGGGAACGCTGGAGTCGCTGGCCGCGGCTGGCGCCGCGGTGCTCGCGATCGAGGCCGGACAGACGATCCTGATCGACGAGCCGGAGGTCGCCGCCGCCGCCTACCGGCTGGGAATCTCGTTGGTCTCGTGCCACGACGCCGACGGCGTGCCGCTCATCGAGGGGCTGACGCACGCGGCCTGAACCCGCGGGCGATCCGCTGGCCCTATACTCGTGGCATGCCTGGCCGGAACGTCCATCGTGTGCTCGTCGTCTGGCTGTGCCTCGTGGCGGCGCCGCTGGATACGGCCACCGCGGCGCAGCGGGGCCGGCCGCTGCCGATCGACGCGGCGATCGATGCGTCGCTGCCGATCCCGCCCGCGGCGCCGCACCATCTCGGCCGCGAGATCGCCCAGACGATGCACTTCACCGGCGCCCCATGGCTCATGCGCGAGAGCCGCCAGCGGGAGGAGGACTGCCGGCTGATGCTCGAGGCCCTCGAGCTGCGGCCCGGACAGACGATCTGCGACATGGGTTGCGGCAATGGCTTCTACACGCTGGAGCTGGCGCGGCGGGTCGGCCCCACCGGCCGCGTGTATGCGGTCGACATCCAGCCGGAGATGCTGCGGATGCTCGCCGAGACGGCCGGCCGCGAGGGACTCACCAACATCCGGCCGATCCTCGGCACCGCGATCGATCCCCGGCTCCCGCCCGCCGCGATCGACCTCTGCCTGTGCGTCGACGTCTATCACGAGTTTTCGCATCCCGACGCGATGCTCGCCCGGGTCCGCGCCAGTCTCGCCCCCGGAGGCCGGCTGGCGCTGGTGGAGTTTCGAGGGGAGGATCCGGCGGTGCCGATCAAGCCGCTGCACAAGATGACGAAGGAGCAGATTCGTCGGGAGCTCGAGCCGGCTGGATTCCGGGTCGTCGGGGAGTTTGACCGGCTCCCCTGGCAGCACCTGGTTTTTCTCGGGAGCGACAAACTGGCCACCCAGGCTGAGAGCGGCGAAAAACCGTGAATTCGTCCGGTTTTCCGCCCCGCCTTCGGGGTTCCGATTATTCCGGCGGCGCCAGGTTGCAATCGCCCTGAGGCACGGGGATACTGAACCCGTTGTCAGGTGCGGACCGCAGGGGGTCCGGCTGACGCCCCCGCGCTGGTGAGCCATGGCGATTCGCCCATCGAGTTTTGCGTCGGCCGACTCAGCCGTTCGTGATCCACGTGGTGGGTCCCTCGACCCCGCCGTGATCGTCGATGCCTCGGGCGGCACTCGGCTGGCAACCGCCGGGGAATCGACCAACTGGGTGCTCGGCAACAGCGCCGCGATGCGGCGGATCGCCAAGTCAATCGAGCGGGCCGCCGAGGTCGAATGCACGGTGCTCGTATGCGGCGAGACCGGCACCGGCAAGGAACTCTGGGCGCGACTGCTGCATCGGAGCGGCCCGCGACGCAACAAGGCCTTCATCCCGGTCAACTGTGCGGCCCTCACGCCGTCGCTCGCCGAGAGCCAGCTCTTCGGCCATGAGAAGGGGGCGTTCACCGGCGCCAACGGCCGCTCGCTCGGCATCTTCCGTGCCGCCGAGGGGGGCATGGTGTTCCTCGACGAAATCGGCGAGATGCAGCCCGAGTTGCAGGCGAAGCTCCTCCGGGTGCTGCAGCAGCGCGAGGTGCTCCCGGTCGGCGCCAACGAGCCGGAACCGGTCGATGTGCAGGTCGTCGCGGCCACCAATCGCGACCTCGAGAAAGAGGTCGAGAAGGGCACGTTCCGCGAGGATCTCTACTACCGGCTCAACATGATCGAGCTGCGGGTGCCCGCGCTCCGCGAGCGGGCCGAAGACATCCCCACGTACATCGAGTTCTTCGCGTCGAAGTTCGCCGACCGGTATCGGCTCCCCAAGTGGGCGCCGTCCTCCGAGGCGCTCGCCGAGTTCTGCTCGTTCGACTGGCCCGGCAACGTCCGTCAGCTCGAGCATGTGATCGAGCAGGCCTACGTCCTGCAGATGGAGCCGAAGGTTCCCACGCGCAAGACGGCGGAGGGGGGCGTGGCCGCCATCGCCGCCCCGGGTCGCCTGCCCTGCCTCGATCTCGCCAAGCTTCGGGAGCAGGCCATCCGCGAGGCCCTCCAGGTCACCCGTGGACACAAGGCCAACGCCGCCAAACTGCTCGGCGTGCATGCCAACACGATGACTCGGCTGCTCAAGGAAATCGACGGCAGCGAGCCGGCCGCCGGCGACGATTCGGCCGCCTGATCGCGGGTAAATCGGGGACGGGTAAATCGGGGACGGGAGCCGATTGTTCGTAAATCGGGGACGGGAGCCGATTGTTCGAAATCGGCTCCCGTCCCCGATTTACCGATTTACCCCATCGAGCTTTTCTCGCTTGCCGCCCTGTTCAGGGAATCCGGCACGTGCCGTCCGTGCAGCTCCCGGCGATCCGGTAGCGATTGCGAGCCACGAGGCGATAGAGAGCGGTCCAGAGGGGCATGCTGCCCGGGACGTGGAGCGGCAGGGCGAGAGGCCAGAGGGCCACCAGTCTTCGCGAGAGGTAGCGGACGGCCTCGGCGCCCCGCCAGGCTCGGCCCCGGGTATCCACCAGCACCATTTCCTCCAGCAGCTCATCCTGCGTGAGCTCCGGAAAGGTGGTGGCCACGTGTGGGTCGTGGAGGGACGTGAACTGCAGCCGCCCGGTGATGTCGAGCCGCCGCAAGAGGGCGATCTGGCTCCGGCAGAATCGGCAGTGGCCATCGTACAGCACCGTGTCGCGGACGGGCCGGGCGGACAGGGCGGCGGGTGAACGGGAGTGGGTCACGATGGCAGGCCGATGGCGGTGAGCGAGCTCTCTTCCCTTAACCGCTCGGCGGGGCGGCCGCCAACCACCACCCCGGCTTCAGAAATGGCCCACCGGGCCGCGGCCCACCGGCCCCGTCGGCGGCTTCAGGTGGCCGAGATTGGCGAAGTTGAGGATCGTGGCCGCGCCCACCGAGAGCAGCGTCCACGGCGCCCAATCGGGGGCGGTCATCGTCCGCGGGGGACCGCTGCCGTCGATCGGCACCACCACGGCCGAATCGACCAGCAGCATCTCCACGCCCACGACGCAGGCGAAGATCCCCGCCGCCAGGAGCACGTTCTTCATCATCTGCCCACCGCGGCTGAGCCGCACCTCCGCGTTTAGCCGAACGACCCGATGTCGGCTCGCCTCCTCCATCGACATGCCGCCGGGCGTCGCGTGAGCGCCGGGGCGATCGGGGCAGGATGAGCCGGTCGCGCCGGTCGCGCCGGGCTCAGGCGTCGGCAGAGGCGGCGGCGTCGCCCAGATCCAAGACCGGCGGCCGCGCGGGCCGGCGGTCGCTGTCGGTGCCGGGCACGAGCTGCGGCGTACCGGTCGAGGCCTCGACGATCACCTTGAGCTCGGCGCCGTCGATCACCTCGCACTCCATCAGCCGCTGCGTCACCGCCTCGAGGGCCACCCGCCGCGTCTCGATGATCCGCCGCACCTTGGCCATCGCCTCGTCGATGATCCGCCGGACCTCTTCGTCGATCTCGCGGGCCGTCTGCTCGCTGTGGCTGCGGGCCGTCGGCAGGTCGGCGCCGGCGCCGGCAAGGAACGGCGACCGCGGGCTCTCGCGATACGTCACCCTCCCCAGCCGGCTCATCCCGTAGTCCATGACCATCGAGCGGGCGATCTCGCTGGCCCGCTCGAGGTCGTTCTGGGCGCCGGTGGAGACATCGGCGTAGACCGTCTCTTCGGCGATCGTGCCGGCGAGCAGCACCTGAATCCGACTCTCCAGCTCGCTCTGCGTGAGCAGGTAGCGGTCGTCCTCGGGCCGCTGCATGGTGTAGCCGAGCGCCGCCAGGCCGCGGGGGATGATCGACACCTTGTGGACCGGGTCGGTGTTGGGCAGCGAGTAGGCGACCAGGGCATGGGCCGCCTCGTGGTAGGCCACCCGCTTCTTCTCGTCTTCGTGGATCACCCGCTTCTTCTTCTCGAGGCCGGCAGTCACCCGCTCCACGCCCTCGTTGAACTCGTCCATCCCGACGGCGGACTTGTCGTTGCGGGCGGCGAGCAGGGCCGCCTCGTTGACGAGGTTCGCCAGGTCGGCGCCGACGAAGCCCGACGTGATCCGGGCGATCTGCCCGAGATCGATCGTCGGGTCGAGCTTCACCTTGGAGACGTGCACCTTGAGGATCGCCTCGCGGCCGCGGACATCGGGGCGATCGACGAGCACGTGGCGGTCGAAGCGGCCGGGCCGGAGGAGTGCCGGGTCGAGCGTCTCGGGGCGGTTGGACGCGGCGAGCACGATCACACCGGAGTTGCTGCCGAAGCCGTCCATCTCCACGAGCAGGGCGTTGAGCGTTTGCTCCCGCTCGTCGTTGCCGCCGACCACGCTCGTGCCGCGGGTCTTGCCGAGGGCGTCGAGCTCATCGATGAAGATGATGCAGGGCGCCTTCGCGGCGGCCTGCTGGAACATGTCGCGGACCCGCGCCGCCCCGACGCCCACGAACATCTCGACGAAGTCGCTGCCGGAGAGGCCGAAGAAGGGCACGCCCGCCTCGCCGGCGATCGCCTTGGCGAGGAGCGTTTTGCCGGTGCCGGGGGGGCCCACGAGGAGCACGCCCTTGGGGATATGGCCGCCGAGCACCTGATACTTCTCAGGGCTCCGCAGAAACTCGACCACCTCGCGCAGCTCGTCCACCGCCTCGTCGATGCCGGCGACGTCGTCGAAGGTGATGCCGAGATCCTCCTGGGCATACATTTTTCCGCGGCTGCGACCAAAGGCCATCGGACTGCCGGCGCCACCGATCCGGCGCATCATCACGAAGAACAAGACCCCGAACAGTCCGGTCAGGAACAGCATCGGCAGCCAGTTCCGCCAGGGACTCGGCGGATCCTCGTAGCGGAACGGGACGCCGTGCTCCTTGAGGGTCTTCATCAGCTCCGACTCGGAGTTCTCGCTGGGGAGCTTGGCGGCACGGAACCGCCGCTCGCCAGTGGCGAGCCCGCCGACGAGAGGCCGGCGCGGCGGGCTCGACTCCTCGACGGGATGCGCCGCGGCGATGCCCCGCGGTGCCTCGCGGACCCGCCCCGACACCTCGAAGGCCCCGATCACCACGTCGTGCAGGTCGCCGTAGCGGGTGGCGGCCGCATCCCCCTCCGCCTTCTGCAGCGCCACGAACCGATCGGGCCCCTCCGCGGCCGAGGCGGCGATCAGCCGCTCGAGGTCGCTGTAGGAGATGTCGAGGTCTGGGGCGACGCTGACGAGGCTCAGGGCGAACAGGCTGGCCACGCCCGCGGCCACCAGCGACCACACGAGATGGCCGCCGACGGCCGGTTTGCGGTCGGGGAGACGCTTGGGATTGTCGCGTTTTTTGGCCATGCCGCTCGAGCGTCCACGGAGCACCGACCGGCCGCCGCCTGACCGATGGAGTCGCGAAATCGTAAGCGGCTCGATGGCTCGCGACAAACGCCGGCCGCTCCCGCCGGGGAGGGAGCGGTAAAAACCGCGAAAAAAACAGCCCCTTTTATCCGGATCGCGGTGGAAGTTCCGTGCCGCCCCCCATAGACTTTCCCGATCGTGATCACCGGCCGACCCGCCACTGCTGCGTTCCACCCTCACTCCGCAGACCCCTCATTCGCAGGGGCGGCGGGCCTGGCGGCAGCGCACCTCGACTGCCGGGAATCGGGGCCGACCGTCCGGGTGGCCGTGCTCGGCTCCACCGGGAGCATCGGCCGCAGCACGCTCGACGTGATCAGGGCCTCCGCAGGCCGATTCTCGGCGTGGCTGCTCGCGGCCCATCGCAGCACCGCGACGCTGCTCGAACAGGCCCACCAGCTCCGCCCCGCCTGGGTCGCGGTGGTCGATGAATCGGCGGCCGCCGCCCTCGACCCGCGGTCGCTTCCCGCGGGCACGCAGCTCGCCGTCGGACAGCAGGCGCTCGATGACCTCGTCCGCCATCCCGCCGTGGACCGGGTGGTGTCGGCGATCGTCGGGGCCGCGGGGCTGAGAAGCACCTGGGTGGCGGTCGAGGCCGGCAAGACGGTGGCGCTGGCCAACAAGGAAACGCTGGTGATGGCCGGCCCGCTGGTGATGGCGCTGGCGGCACGCTCCGGCGCCACGATCCTCCCGGTGGACAGCGAGCACTCCGCCGTGCACCAGGCGCTCTGCTCGGGACGACGGAGCGATGTCGCCCGGATCGTGCTCACGGCCAGTGGGGGTCCGTTCCGCACGACCCCTCGGGAGGCGCTCGCCACGGTCACCCCGGCCCAAGCCCTCGCCCATCCCACCTGGTCGATGGGGCCCAAGATCACCATCGATTCGGCCACGATGATGAACAAGGCGCTCGAGATCATCGAGGCGCGGTGGCTGTTCGACATGCCGTCGGAGAAGATCGCCGTCCTCGTGCATCCGCAGTCGATCGTCCATTCGCTCGTCGAGTTCATCGACGGCTCGGTGATCGCCCAGCTCAGCCCGCCCGACATGCGGCTCCCGATCCAGTATGCGCTCACCCATCCGGAGCGGACCGACGGCCCGGCACGGAAGTTCGATTTCACGCGGCCGCTGTCGCTCGAGTTCGAGCCGCCCGACGTCGAGCGGTTTCCGGCGGTGCGGCTCGGCCACGAGGCAGCCGCCCGCGGCGGCACGGCCGGGGCGGTGCTCAACGCGGCGAACGAGGCAGCCGTGGCCGCGTTCCTTGCGGGCCGCATGCGATTCACCGACATTTCCGAGGCATGTGCACGGGTGCTGGATGGGCATCCGTTCGAGGCGGACCCCTCGCTCGACGCGATCCTGCGTCTCGATGCGTGGGCCAGACAGGATGTCGCGAAGTGGATTGGTGTCTGATGTCGCACGTGTCGCCACTCGTGTCGCCACTCTTCGGCGGCACGTGGCTGGAATGGTTCGCCCAGCCGGCGAACTGGTGGGTCGTGTTCCAGGTCGCCGGCGGCCTGGGATTCGTGATCTTCGTGCACGAACTGGGCCACTTCCTCGTGGCCAAGGCCTGCGGGGTGAAGTGCGAGAAGTTCTTCCTCGGCTTCGACGTGGGGGGCCTCAAGCTCGCCAGCTTCAAGGCGGGCGAGACGGAATACGGGATCGGCATCCTGCCGCTCGGCGGCTACGTGAAGATGCTCGGCCAGGATGACAACCCGTCCGCCGCGGCCTCCGAGGCCCAGCGGGCCAGGCTCTCGGGCGACCTCCCCGCCGAGCCCGTCGCCGGACCGCACCCGGCCTGGGATCCACGGAGTTACCCGGCGCAGAGCGTTCCGAAACGGATGGCGATCATCTCGGCCGGCGTGATCATGAACGTGATCTTCGCCGTGATCATGGCGTCGCTGGCCTACGGGATCGGCGTCCGCGAGATGACCTGTGCGCTGTCGAGCGTCCGCACCGGGGGCGCGGCGTGGCGGGCGGGCCTGCGCACGGGCGACGAGATCGTCGCCATCGCCGGCCGCAAGGATCCGATCTTCACCGATCTGCGACACGGCGTCACCGTGGGCAGTGTGTCCGAGGGGATCGAGTTCACCGTCCGGCGTCCGGCCGACGGCTCGGAACGGACCGTTGTCCTCAAGCCCGACACCGACCTCGGGGCACCCACGATCGGCGTCACGAGCCCGTATTCGCTCACGCTGCCGGCCGACATCTCCAAGGGGCTCGCGGGGGCCGCGGCGCTCGCGAAGCCGGCCTTCGAGGGAGGCGACACGATCCGCGCCGTGGATGGCACGTCCGTGTCGAGCTACGCCGAACTGCTCGCCGCGCTCTCGGCGAAGCCCGGTGCGGCCGTCACGCTCACGGTCGACCGGAAGGCTCCGGCCACCGATGGAAAGGCGGGCCCGGTGACGAGCCTGTCGATCGACCTGCCGCCGCAGCCGCGGCTCATCACCGGCATGGCGATGACGCCCCTGCCGATCAAGGCCGTGCAGGAAGACTCGCCGGCGGCCGCGGCCGGGATTCGCGCGGGTGAGCGGCTGGTGGCCGTCGACGGCGGTCCGGTCGGCGATCCCGCCACGCTCGACGACCGGCTGCGAAGCCGCATCGGCGCGGCGGTCACGCTCACGCTCGAATCAGCCGACGGCGGGAGCCGCACCGTCGAGGTCCGGCCCCGCGCCGTCACCTGGCGCGACGACGAGACGGCCGGGATCGGGAGTCCGCTGTCGATCCCGTCGCTCGGGCTGGCGATCCCGGTGCAGGCGACCGTCGCGGCCGTCACCCCGGGCAGCCCGGCCGCCGAGGCGGGCATCGTGGCCGGCGATCGGATCGTGCGGGCGGTCATCGTGGAACCGGGCGAGGAGGCCGACCCGAAGGCCGGCATCGACTTCTCCGAGAGCGAGCCCAACTGGCCGATCGTGGCGGCGCTCATGCAGCAGCTCCCCGCCGGCACGGCGCTCGCCCTCACCGTCGAGTCGGCGGCGGGCAGCCGCCGCGAGGTGACGCTCACGCCGGGGCCGGCCGCCGGCGACTACGTCGTGGACCGCGGGCTCGTCTTCGAGCCTGTCTACCGGATGATGAAGGCGGGCTCGCTCGCCGGGGCCGTGCGGCGCGGCCTGCTCAAGACCAAGGAAGACCTCTCGATGGTCTACGGCTTTCTCGGCAAGCTCACGCGGCAGCAGATCAGCCCCCGGCTGCTCGGCGGACCGATCGAGATCGCGAAGCAGGCGGGCCGCTCCGCGAGCGAGGGGTTCGGCCGGCTGCTCCTCTTCCTGACGATGCTCAGCGCGAATCTGGCGGTCGTCAACTTCCTGCCGATCCCGGTGCTCGACGGCGGACACATGGTGTTTCTGGCCTACGAGTGGATCCGCGGCAAGCCGCCGAGCGAGGGCGTGGTGGTGGTGCTCAGCTACCTCGGCCTGGCCCTGATCCTCTCGCTGATGTTCTTCGTGTTCGGCCTCGATCTCGGCCTCATTCCCAGGCGGTAGCGGGATGGCCACACGACCGGCGGCGGAAGCGGCCGCGGCTCCGGCCGCGTTTCCGCCGGCGGGCGTCACCGCCGTGGTCTTCGACGCGGTGGGCACGCTCGTCGAACCCGCCGCGACCGTGGCCGACACGTATGCCCGCGCGGGGCGGCGGCACGGGATCGATCTCGACCCGGCCACGGTGGGCCGACGGTTCGCCGCGGCCTGGAGCCGGCAGGAGGCCGTCGATGCGGCGGCGGTGATCCCGTTTGCGACCTCGCGCGACCGCGAGCGGGAGCGGTGGCGGGAGATCGTGGCCGACGTCTTCGGCCCGGGCGACACCACCGCGGCAATCTTCGCGGACCTCTGGGAGCACTTCGCCCACCCACGCGCCTGGCAGCCCGTGCCCCCGGGGGAAGGCCTCCTGCGGGCGGCGCTCGACGCGGGGCTCGTCGTGGCGGTGGCAAGCAACTTCGACGAGCGGCTGCTCGCCATCGCGCCGCGGCTCGATCCCCTGGCCCGCGCCGCCGCCGTGTTTCCCTCGTCGGAGATTGGCTGGCGGAAGCCGGCCGCCGAGTTTTTCCGGCATCTCGAAGCCCGGCTCGGCCGCCCGCCCGGGCAGCTGCTCTACGTGGGCGATGATCCCGAGCTCGACGTCGCGGCGGCGGCCAACGCCGGCTGGCAGGCGCGGCTCGTGGGCTGACGCTCGCTCATGCGGCGGCGTGACCACGCGTCCTGCCGCTGGCGGCGAGCAGGCCCGCGGCAACCGCCGCCAGGCCCGCCGTCGCGGCGAACGCCGTCGCCGGGCCGTTCGTGCCCCGATCCCAGAGCCAGCCCGCCAAGAGGCTGGCGGGCAGCGCCATCACCCCCTGCACGAGCGCATACCAGCCGAAGGCGGTGCCCTGGCGGCCGTCGGCGGAGAGGGCCGCCACGAGGGCCCGCTCGGCCGGCTCGGTGATCCCGTAGGCCACCGCCACGACGAGCATGCAGGCCACCGCGGCGACCAGCGACTCGCTGACGGCGAGCCCGCCGTAGGCCGCGGCGAAGGCCAGCCAGCCGACCACGAGCGCCGGCCGTGGGGTGAGCCGATCGACGAAGGCACCGGCGCGGGATGCCGTGAGGCTCTTCACCGCGCCGATCGCGAACCAGACGAGCGGGATCGCATAGGCGGCAACCCCGAGGTCCTCGGCCCGTCGCAGCAGGAAGAGCTCGCTGGCCGCCCCGAGGGCCCAGAGGGCGACGCAGGCCAGAAGCTGGAGCTGCGGCGCCGAGAGCGCGGCCGACGCGGGCGTGGTCGTCGCGGTCTGCCGCGGTGGATCGCGAACGAACCGCCAGATCACCGCGAGCGTCGCCAGGCCGGGCAGGATGGCGAGCAGGAACAGCGTCCGCTCGCGGCCGGGGAAGGCGAGCAGGAAGAGCATGGCGACGAGCGGCCCGAGGGCCGCACCGGCGTGATCCATGGCGCGGATATGGCCGAAGGCCCGGCCGCGGATCGCCGGCTCGACCAGGTCGGTGACGAGCGCGTCGCGGGGTGCGGAGCGGATGCCCTTGCCGAAGCGGTCGGCGGTGCGGACGAGGACCGCGGCCAGCGGCGTGGCCACCAGGCCCATCAGTGGCCGAAGCACGGCGGAGAGACCGTAGCCTGCGAGCACGAGGGGCCGGCGGCCAAGCCGGTCGGAGAGCGTGCCGGCGAACAGCCGCACGACCGCGGCGACGGCATTCGCCACGCCGTCGAGCAGCCCCATGTCGATCGCCGAGCCCCCGAGCCCCTTCACGAACGCCGGCAGGAGCGGATAGATCGCCTCGCTGGAGAGATCCGTCAGAAAGCTCGTCCAGCCAAGTGCCCGCACGGTGGCGGGCAACTCGGTCGGCGCCCGCTCGGTGGCGGGCAACTCCCCTTCGCGAGACCCGGGGTCGGCCGGCGTTGGCGTCGTCATGGCAAACGACTCACTTTCGACTCGCACGCAAAACGGGGAGGCTCGGGGCTGCCCGGGCCCCGGGAGCCGGCGTATGCCGCCAAGCGGAGCCAGGATGGCGAAGCGCCGGCGGCATCCGAGTGAGCCGAGGCCACGATGGCCGAGGCGAACGTCCGGCGACGGGGCCCGGGCAGCCCCGAGCCGGCGCCGCTCCTCGCCGAAACGAACACGGCCGGCAACCGCTCACTGCCGGTCGGCCCCGGTGTCGAGCACCGCCATGAAGGCCTTCTGCGGGATGTCCACCGAGCCGATGCTCTTCATCCGCTTCTTGCCTTCCTTCTGCTTCGCCCAGAGCTTCTTCTTGCGGCTGATGTCGCCGCCGTAGCACTTGGCCGTGACGTTCTTCCGCATCGCGGAGATCGTCTCGCGGGCGATCACCTTCGTGCCGATCGCGGCCTGGAGGGCGATCTCGAACATGTGGCGGTCGATCTCGCCGCGGAGCTTCTTGACGATCGCCCGCCCGCGGCGGTCGGCGTCGCGACGGTCGCAGATGATCGAGAGCGCGTCGACCTTCTTGCCCCCCACGAGGATGTCGAGCCGCACGAGGTCGGCCGGAAAATAGCCGGTCAGCTCGTAGTCCATCGTGCCGTAGCCGCGGGTCACGCTCTTGAGCTTGTCGTGCAGGTCGTAGATCACCTCGCCGAGCGGGAGGTCGAAGGTGAGCATCGCCCGCGTCGGCGACAGGTATTCGGTCTTGAGGTAGGTGCCGCGGCGGTCGGTGCAGAGCTGCATCACCGGGCCGATCTGCTCCACCGGCACGAGGAAGTTGGTGCGGACGATCGGCTGGAGAAACTCCTCGATCTGCCCGGTGTCGGGCACGTCCTGCGGGTTGGTGATGTCGATCGTCTCGCCGGTCGTCTTCTTGATCCGGTAGGTGACGTTCGGCGCCGTCTGCACGAGGTCGATGTCGTGCTCGTTCTCCAGCCGCTGCTGGATGATCTCCATGTGCAGGAGGCCGAGGAAGCCGCAGCGGAATCCGAAGCCGAGGGCCTCGCTGCTCTCGGGGGCGTATTCGAACGAGGGATCGTTGATGGCCAGCTTCTCGAGCGCGTCGCGGAGCTCCTCGAAGTTCTCCCCCTCGCTCGGATAGAGGCCGCAGTAGACCATCCGCTGCGGCGGCTTGTAGCCCGGCATCGGTGCGGCGGCGTGATCGCCGGGGATCGTCACCGTGTCGCCGATGTGGACCTGCTTCACGTCCTTGATGTTGCAGACGAGGTAGCCCACCTGGCCGGCGGAGAGGGTGTCGCAGGCCCGCCGCTGCGGCACGAACTGCCCGAGCTCGAGCACCTCGTGGGTAACGCCCGTCTCCAGGAAGCGGATCTTCTGCCCCTTCGTGATCGTGCCGTCGATGAGCCGCACGTAGGTGATCGCGCCGCGGTAGCTGTCGTAGTGGCTGTCGAAGATCAGCGCCCGCAGGACCGCGTCGGGATCACCCTTGGGGGGCGGGATCCGTTCGATGATCGCCGCCAGCAGGTCGTCGATCCCGATGCCGGTCTTGGCGCTGGCCTTGATCACCTCGGAGGGCTCGATGGCGAGGCTCTGCTCCATCTCCTGGAGCACCTCGTCCACCCGGGCGTGCACGAGATCGACCTTGTTGATCACCGGCACGATCGTCAGATCGAGGTTGATGGCCGCGTAGGCATTGGCCACCGTCTGGGCCTCGACCCCCTGAAACGCGTCGACGAGCAGCAGCGCCCCCTCGCAGCAGGCCAGGCTTCGGGAGACCTCGTAGTGGAAATCGACGTGGCCGGGGGTGTCGATCAGGTTGAGCTCGTACCGCTCCCCCTTGTGCCGGTATTCCATCCGCACCGCCCGGGCCTTGATCGTGATGCCCCGCTGCCGCTCGAGCTCCATGTCGTCGAGCATCTGCTCCTTGAGCTGACGCTTCTCCACGGTGCCGGTCGACTCCAGCAGCCGGTCGGCCAGCGTGCTCTTGCCGTGATCGATATGGGCAATGATCGAAAAGTTGCGGATGTGCTTGCAGTCCATGGATCGATTGTATCGTGCGCGGCCGCTCGCTGCCTCAGGAAGCCCAATCGCGTGAGCGATGGGGATCTCTCCGCCGCGCCGCTCGGGGTCGCCACAGGAAGCCCAATCGCGTGAGCGATGGGGATCTTCTCCGCCGCGCCGCTCGGGGTCGCCTCAGGAAGCCCAATCGCGTGAGCGATGGGGATCTCTCCGCCAAGCCGCTCGGGGTCGCCCGTGCCCCGTCGCCGGACGCTCGCTTCGCCCATCCTGGGCTCCGCTCGCTCGGTGTTTCCTCCGCTTCGCCTTCCAGGCTGCGCGGAGGAAACAAACGCCGGCTCCCGGGGCACGGGCGACCCCGAGCTCCTCATCTCATGCAGGATGCGATCGGGCGATCAGGCAATCAGGCGATCAGCCGTGCGTGCGCCGGTGGTCGAGGCGGGCGAGGCCGGCGGCGCCGATCGAGCCGGCGTCGCCGCCGAGGCTCGCATAGCGAATGCTCGTCCGTTCCGCGAGCACCGGAAACGCGCGGCGGCGGACCTCCTCCCGCACCCGCTCCAGGAACATCCGCCCCACGGGATGCGCCTCGCGGCCGAACGTCATCGCGCCGCCGATCACCACTGCCTCGGGATCGATCGCGTGCATGAGCGTCACGATGCCGATGCCCAGCCAGCGGGCGACCTCCTCGATCAGGCCGACGGCGAGCGGATCGCCCCGCTCCGCCTCGCGGGAGACGAGGATCGGCGTGAGCTCTTCACCAGCCGCCACCGCAGCCGCGAGCGAACCGGTGCCCCCCGCGGCGATCCGCTCCCGGGCCAGCGCCGTGAGCGACGTGGCGCTCGTGTAGGCCTCGAGATGGCCGGGCTGGCCGCAGGGGCATTCTCGGGCGGTCGGCGCCGGATCGACGAGGATGTGGCCGCACTCAGACCCGTGGCTGTGCGCCCCCTCCACGTTCACGTCGCCGATGATGATCCCGCCCCCCACGCCCGTGCCGAGCGTGAGCAGCACGAGCGACGAGGCGTCCTTCGCCGAGCCGACCCAGAACTCGCCGTAGCCGGCGGCGTTGGCGTCGTTGGCGAACGTCACCGCACGACCCGAGTGCGCCGCCACGCGGTCGCGGAGGGGAAAATCGTCCCAGCCACGCAGGTTCCCCGCCCGCACGATCGTGCCCTTGGGGATGTCGAGCGGCCCGGGCGAGCCGAGGCCCACGCGGGCGATGTCGGCCGTGGCGATCCCGGCGAGCGACGCCAGCGTGTGCACCGCGCGGCCCATGCGGGCCGCGGCATCCTCGGGTCCACGCGACGCGTGCGTGGGCTCCGTGTGGAATGCGACCAGTCGGCCCGCGTCGTCCACGAGCGCGGCCTTGATGTTGGTGCCGCCGAGGTCGACGCCGGCGTAGAGCGGCCGCGTCGCCTCGGCGAGCGGCAGGAGGGCGCGGTCGTCGGTCATCATTCGGGCAGTCGCGCCGTCTCGACCGGCGGCGTCGGGCTCGTGCAGGCCTTCATGAACTCCACCAGCGCCCCCTTCTCCTCGGCCGTGAGCTTGAGCGGCTTGATCTTGTCGCTCAAGGTGGGGTTGGGATGGCCTCCCTTGTCGTACCACTCCACCACCTCCTCGAGCGTGGCCACCGAGCCGTCGTGCATGTAGGGGGCGGTCAGGGCCGCGTTGCGGACCGTCGGCGTCTTGAAGGCGCCCCGGTCGGCCTCCTCCTTCGTGACCCCGTAGCGGCCCAGATCGGGCTCGGCCTTGTCCATGCCGACGCCGAGGTTGTGGTACTTCTCGTCGGCGAGGTTGGCCCCGACGTGGCAGGCGGTGCAGTTGGCCTTGCCGAAGAACAGGTCGCGGCCCAGCGTCGCCGACGCGCTCAGCGGCTGGGCCTCGGCCGCCGCCTTCGCTGCCCGGTACTTGGCGGCCAGCTCCTCGTCGTCGGCGATGTCTTCCGCGTCCATCTTCGTGAACGGCAGCAGCTGCTCGTAGTAGTCATAGGGCGACGGCTCCGTGACGAGCGCCCGCTCGAAGGCGGCGATCGCCTGGCCGACGCGGTCGATCGTGAGCTCGCCGAAGATCGCGTCGAACTGCTTCTTGTAGACCGGGTTCTCGGAGAGCCGCTTGACGACCCCCTCGTGCGTGAAGCCCATCTCGATCGGGTTCTGGATCGGTCCCACCGCCTGGGCCTCGAGCGAGTCAACGCGGCCGTCCCAGAACTGTTTGCCCGAGAGGATGCGGTTGAACGACACCGGGGAGTTGCGGCCGCCGGCCTGGCTGCGGATGCCGACGCCGGTCTTCGTGTGGGCGGAGTAGCCCATCGACGGATCGTGGCAGCTCGCGCACGACACGGTCGAGTCGACGGACAGCCGCGTGTCGAAGTAGAGCTGGCGACCGAGTTCGATCTTGGCGCGAGTGAGCGGATTGGCATCGAGACCGGTGATCTGCCCGGCCCCCTGCGAGAGGCCGAGCGGCAGCACCGGATCGAGCAGCCGGAAGTTCTTGTGGTCGGAGAGCCACTCGTCGATCTGGGCGAGGGTGATCGGGCCGGTGCCCGGCACGCCCGCGGTGAGTGACGGATCACCGAGCTGCACCTTCTCGCTCGGCTGCTGCGACTGCGGATTCGCTGCGGGCTCGGCCAGTGGCGGCTTCTCCCCGGCGGGCGTGGCAGCGGGCGCAGACTGGGACGCTGCGGCGATCGCGGAATCGGCCGCCGCTGCGCGGGCATCGACGTCCTGCCGCGAGGCGTCGATCGCCTGAGCGGTGTCGCTGGCAGCCGACACAACCGGCTTCCCGCCGGCGGCAGGCGCCATCTCGATGGTCTCGATCTCGACCACGTCCTCACGGGCGACGGGGCCGCCGGTCGGGGCACAGCCGACGAGAACCGCCAGACCACCGACGATCA
>Ga0114977_10001057_pt1 | contig 18126 bp, 8 predicted proteins | sample S_130805_MF_Meta_FD_87026 | JGI IMG/M metagenome (GOLD analysis project Ga0114977, IMG submission 87026) | Freshwater microbial communities from Lake Simoncouche, Canada to study carbon cycling - S_130805_MF_MetaG | ecosystem: Environmental > Aquatic > Freshwater > Lake | place: Lake...
ATCCGGTGTTTGTCGAGATGCTTCGCAAAGTCAAGGACTCGTATAATACCGATGCGATCAGTATTGCCGCAGCGACGGCGGCGATGAGCGATCAAGAGTGGTTGCGAGCGAACGTATCGAAGATACTCTCGACGCGTTCGAGGTTGGAATCAGGGCTAAGAGACTTGGGGTTTGATGTCATCCCTTCGCAAGCGAATTTCGTTTGGGGTACGAGGAGTGATCGGCCGGTGAAACCAATCTATGAAGCGTTGCGTGCACAGGGGATCTTGGTGCGTTACATGGATTACACGCAGAGTGCAACGCAGGGATGTGATGGATGGGGAGATGGATTGCGAATCAGCGTCGGAACCGACTCCGAGATCGAAGCGTTATTGTTGATCCTCAAGGGAATTCTGGGCGGCTAGGAGTCTTGTGATCCTGTGAGAGACACTAGCGTTGGGGATTGTTATTGTTCGCTGTAAAAGCGTCTTGCGGCCGGGTGGTAGGGAAGTCCTTGCCATTCGGCGGCCATCTCTTTGGAAATGATCCCATCGGTAATCGGTGGGTCGCTGTAGATGGCGTTCAAGCATTCTTGGACAAGTCGCGACGGTGCATCTTTTCGAACGACGATCATGGCTGCGGTGGCGAGGGTGGATGTAGGGGATTTGACGCTCCCACGATAAGCACCGGTGTTGAATTGGTAGAGGCGAAACATCGGTTCGGATAGGGGGATATTCGCCGCATTTTCGATTTGCAAGAGTCGAAATTCACCGAGGGCAAGCAGTTCGCTAAGTCCACTTTGTTCGGGTTTGATAACGGCGAACATCGGCAGTTTTTGGTCCCGGATGCCAGGGGTGTTCCAGTCTGCATCGAGGGGATCGAGGTCCGCTTCAGTGATACCGAAATGTTTGAGGAGTTTCAGACTTGCTTGCCTGGTGCCGGAGTCTTTGCTGCCGAGAACGACTTTCTTGCCTTTGAGGTCGGAGACCGACTCGATCGTTGATTCGGTCGGAATCAGGACATGGATTGGTTCGAAGAACAGTGGAGCGATCACGGAGACTTGGTCTGAGCGAATGGTCGATTCTTGCATCAGAGCGATATCGGCGTTGAGTTCTAGTAGTTGCCGAAGGTTCTCGACGGAACCGCTTGTGGAGATGACGGTAGGTTGTTTTCCTGAACCGGTCTTCATTCGATCGGAGACTTTACCAGCTAGGTCGTAGTACATGCCCCCTGGAGAGCCCGATGCGATTGCGATATTCTTCGGGAGTTGCCCGTCTTGGAAACGGGAGACGAGTGGGTTCCCTAGGAACAGCGCGATAAGGGCAAGCGAGAAGGTGGCTAAGAAGAGACGCTGAGCCCAGCGTTGCGAAGTTGAGGGTTCAATCTGTTTTCCGCCGGTGAGGGCTGCGACGATCGGAATATTGCGGAACCAGAATAGGGATCGTCGAGCGATGGAGGGCGGTTTCGCTTCGATCGGGTGACCGTTGAGGAATCGCTCGAGGTCGTCGGCGAGTGCCGATGCAGAGGGGTATCTTAGGGGAGGTTGTTTCTCAAGGCATTTGCCGACGATGGTTTCGATATCTGTATGGATGTGGGCTTGGAGCTGCCGAATGTTTGGAGCGGGGCGATGCATGACATGCATCATCGTCTGCATGACGGTATCGGCTTGGAAGGGTGGTTTACCGGTCAGGAGTGCAAAGAGAATAGCACCCATTGCATAGACGTCCGTTGCGACCCCTTGCGCTTCGCTTTTACCCAAGGCTTGTTCGGGGGACATGTAGCTTGGGGTCCCGAGTGCTGCACCGGTGGCGGTGAGCCCTTGTTCGGCCCCGATTTGTTTAGCGAGCCCAAAGTCGGTAATAACAACGTGGTCGAATTCATCGATCAGCACGTTGGCGGGTTTCAAGTCTCGGTGAACGACGCCATGTTGGTGTGCGTAATGGATGGCGCGGGCGACATCGCGGACGTACCCAACGGCTTGTTTCACTTCGAGGGGGCCTAGCGCAAGTTTCTTTGCGAGGTCAGTTCCAGGGATGTAGTCCATGGAGAAGTAATGGTGTCCGTTGCTTTCTCCGCAGTGGTAGATGGTAACGATGTTCGGGTGAGTGAGTTTTGCAACGCTACGAGCTTCGCTGTAGAAGCGTTCGACTTCTTCGTCGGATGCAAGTGCGCCCGAGCGGATCATTTTGATAGCGACGCGCCGGTTTAGAGCGATTTGGTTCGCGAGATAGACCACACCCATGCCACCGCGTCCGAGGATTCGTTCTAAGACGTAGTCCCCAAATCGGCATGGGAGATTGGCTTGGGTGTTATCGAGTTGGGGGAAGTCCGAGACAGGGTTTCTCGGGGATGAGCCGGATGGTTTTGCGAGTACATCGAGGGTATCGGCGTTAGGGTCATAACTAGGCCGATTTGGGTCGATGGTCAGTGCGATTGCGGATTGGGGCGGTTGGGTTGTAGTGCCGGGGGTGTCGATGTTATTTTCTGCAAGAGTCGGACCGGCCATCTCCTCGATCCAATCGGCGGCTTCGAGCAGTTCTCGCAAGCGAGGGGCGAGGGCTGGATTGGCTTCGATGAAGCTTTCGCGATCGATACGGCTACCCGCATCGTGATGTCTTAGGAATTCCAAGAGGACTTCATCAAGTTCTTCAGGCGGATCTTCTTCTGTCGGACGCTCGGACATCGGGAGACTCTTTTCCCCGTAGCGGGGCAATGGACGCAGAACCAATATGGAGATTATCGGTTGCTTTGGGATGGATTCCAAGGGCCTTGGAAGGTGATTTCTCCACCATTTGGTCCGGCTCCCGGACCGAGTTCGATGGAATAATCCGATGCTGCGATCAGAGCTTCGTTGTGTTCGATGGCGATAACACTGTTTTTGCGTTCGACAAGTAGTTGGATGCACTGAACGAGTCGCTCGACATCTTGGAAATGCAAACCGGTGGTCGGTTCATCCATGACGATCAGCGATCCGCTAGGGTCATCGAGGTAGGAAGCGAGTTTCAGTCGCATCATTTCGCCAGCCGAGAGGGTCGAGAGACTTTGGCCGATGGGCAAGTATCCGAGCCCGATATCTCGGAGGGGTTGAAGTTTCTTTAGGAGCTTTTTCTCCCCCCGGAAGAACGCTTCGGCTTGGTCTGCACTCATTTCCAGAACATCGGCGATCGATTTGTTTCGGTACTGGATGTCGAGGATGTGGGGTTGGAAGCGTTTTCCACGGCACTCACCGCAAGGGAGCTGTATATCGGCCATGAACTGCATATCGACGAGGGTAAAGCCGAGTCCTTCGCAGGTCTGGCAACGCCCCTTTCCGCTGTTGAAGCTAAAGTCAGCATCGCGGAGGGATTGGTTTTTCGCTGCGGGGAGTTTCCCGAAGATGGATCGAATCTCGTCGAGAATTTTCAAATAGGTCGCGGCACACGAGCGGATGGATTTCGCAATTGGAGTTTGGTCTATAGCGATCACTCGGCGAATGGAATCGATCCCCGTGAGGGACTGGAAAGGGAGCGGTGGCTGCGTTTCTTCTTGGAGATTTTCAAGAATGGCCGGGATGAGCGTATCGAGAATAAGGGAGCTTTTTCCTGCCCCGGAGACACCGATGACAGTGCAGAAGCAATTCAAGGGAATTTTCAGTTCCGGGACTTTGAGGTTTCTGCCTTGAGCTTTTTTAAGGGTGATCCAAGGTTGCTTCAGGGACTTTGGATCGATCGGGCGTTTGGGAGGAAGGGGAGGTGGGTTGAATAGATACTTTGCAGTCAGGCAGTCGCTTTTGGAGAGTTTCTCGGGAGGGCCGCAGAAGCAGACTTTGCCGCCGTTTGCACCAGCTTGTGGGCCGATTTCGATGACCTGATCGGCTTGTTCAAGCAAGAATGGTTCGTGCTCGATGAGGACGACGGTGTTGCCGCGATCGATCAAGCGTCGCACGGCTTTGGCGACTCGCTCGGTATCGCGAGGGTGTAGCCCTACGGTCGGTTCATCGAGGACATAGAGCATATCGACCAGATCGGAACCCAGGAGGTTCGTCAGTTGAACCCGCTGGGCCTCTCCACCGCTGAGGGTGTGCATAGTTCGCGAGAGGGTCAAGTAACCCAGCCCGACATCATGAAGGTAATTCAATCGCGAGAGGACTTCTGCAGTGGCGCGTTGGATGCCGACTTGCTTATCGGATGGGAATCTACCAAGCGATCGGCTTAGTTCTCCGATGAGTGCGATGAGTTGATCGATCGAGAGCTCGGTGAGTTGGAAGAAATTTTTGTGTTGATAGTGGTAAGCCAAAGCGTTCTTGCTGAGTCGTTCGCCGAAGCAAACCGTACAAGTTTTGTAGGATTTCCAGCGGTTCAAGAAGATTCGAACGTGCATTTTATATTTTTTGCGTTCGAGCCATTGGAAGAAACCGTCGAGACCGCCAAAGCGATGTTTGGTCGATCCATGCTCGATGATCTTCCAAGCTTCTTTCGGCAGTTGGTCGACTGGTGAGTCGACATCGATGTTTTCGCTTGAAGCTAGCGCGAGCAGCTCTTCCAATTCGTGTAGGTAGGCGGGAGTCCGCCAAGGAGCGATAGCACTTGGTTGAAGGCCTTTGGGGCGGATGCTCACGGATCGATCGGGAACGATTTTCTCCATGTCGATCTCGGAGGATTCCCCGAAGCCGGCGCATTTGGGGCAAGCACCTAAGGGGCTGTTGAAGCTGAAGAGTCTCGGTTCGGCGAACGGAATGCTCAGTTCGCAAGACGTGCAAAGTAGTTCCGAGGAGAATCGAAGGACTTCGAAGGGCTTGCCGTCAATTTCGGTCGTTTGCGTGCTCGACGCTTGAGCCGAATTGTGGGCAGCAGCATCGGCAGTAGATTGGTCGATGCATTCGAGAAAGACGGTGACATGAGAGTGGTCGTGGTCGAAGGCGAGTTCGGCAGATTGTCGGACGGAGATCTCCAAGGGTGAGGAGCAGCGGAATCGGTCGAAGACCACGAAAGCTTGGCCGGCTTTTGGAAAGAGTTTGGCTAACTCTTTGCGATCGTCGGAGAGTTCGATGGTCGAGCCGGCGACGATAAACCGAGTCCATCCGGAGGACTGCCAGTGGGCGAGTTGTTCTGCGAGTTCGGTTTTGTTGTTCCAGGTAATTGGGATCGAAAGGATTGCGCGTCGGGAAGCGAACGTTTCGAGTTTGTCGCACATCGAGCTGGGGCTGAAGGCTTCGATGGGACCTTTGCAGTTTGGGCACGATGGGAGAGAGATCAACGAGAACAAAACCCGCAGAGGTTCGAGCAGGTCGGCGGTGGTGCCGACGGTGCTACGGTTGTTTCGGGATCGGTCCGAGCGGGTGATTGCCAGGGTGGGTGGAAGATGATCGAGTCGCTCGAATTTTGGCTTTTCCAATCGAGCGAGGAATTGGCGGGCGTAGGCGGAGAAGCTTTCTATGTACCTGCGTTGACCTTCGGCGTAGAGCGTGTCGAGTGCGAGGGAGGTTTTACCGCTGCCGCTGACCCCGCACAGGACGGTTAGTTTGTGGAGGGGAATATCGACATCGAGGTTTTTTAGGTTGTGTTCCGAGGCGCCGCGAAGTTCGATTGCGCGGAGTTGTGGCGCTGGGGGATGTAGCCGGGAAGTATGTGGGGAAGAGTTAGATGGTTTTGACGCCAAGGCGCGCTCGATTAGGCTTATCCGCCGGGCTGGAGGAAACGGATGACGGAGAAGATCCAACCGGAGGCTAGCAGCAGGATGCTTATTACCGCGCAAGCGATCCAAAAGGGAGTTGCCAGGTGTGTGGAAGTTGGGCGTTGTATGGTTGGTCCAAGCAATGTTGCGAGCCAGGTTTCGCGATGGGATGCAGAAGCAAACCATCGGGAATGGGAGAGTTCAAGGATGCCGAATTCGAGAGAGAAAATAAGGGCACCGAATTCAATTTCCCGGGTGGACTCTTGGGAATCGGCCCCTGCTGTTGAAGAGGGTAAGGGGGCTAGCAGGGTTTGGGGCGAAGGTGGCGTACGGTTCCTGGTGACTTCAAAGCACCAGACTTGGCTGCCGAATTGCGTTTCCGATTCTTCGTTGAAGTGGACAGGACGTAGGTTTTCGAGGCGGCAAGCGTGCTCATCGGATCCGAGACGCTTGGCGCAATCCAAAGCATACTGCGTGACTTTTTGCCACGTTTTCCGAGAGAATTGAAGATTTTCGGTCGAGGATTTCACAGTCCATTCCTTCGTTGCTGCGTGGGTCTATTGCATAGTATAGTGGGGGCAAGTGGAGATTCCCAAGGCTTGGTTGGGGGGAACGGGGGTGATTCGTTGAGAAAATTTAGGTTCTTCGGGAGTTCTAGCGGGTAGTATTGATTGGTTTCGAGTTTGCAGAGCTGCCCGTATTACAGGTTCGTCCCTGCAACAAATTCGTCCCCGTACGAGGGAGCATGTGGTAATGGTGGAGTTCGGTTTCAAGCGTGGCCGAATTGTCCATGCAATTGGGGTGGCCTAATAGTTTCGAGCAGGGGCAGATCGATTGTTTGAGCGAAAGAGTTTGAAGTGGCCGATTCTCGTAGCGACGTTGATGATTATCAGCGTTGTCGGATTGACGGTCGGCTGGGTGTTGTTGAATGTTTTCAGCGCGTTGGATCCGCAGAAGAACAGTCGAGCGGAGATTTATTGGATTTTGCTTAGCGTCGGCGCGATATTGTTCGCGTTTCTATTGGCGGGAGTGATTTTGTATTTGATTTGGATCATTCAAAACATCAATCTCAACCGCAGGCAAAGCAACTTCATCGATGCCGTTACGCATGAGCTTAAGACGCCGATAGCGTCGTTGAAGTTGTATTTGCAGACACTTAATCGTCGGAGTGTAGAGGGGCCGCAGCGGCAGCAGTTTTATCAGACGATGATGCAAGATGTGGAGCGGTTGGATCGATTGATCAATCAGTTGCTCGATGTTGCTCGATTGCAGCGGGTCGATCAAGAGCCGATACCCAAGGAGTGGGTTTCGATCGATGAGGTGATAAGGGATAACATCGCGAGTTTAACGAAGCAGCATGGGATTGGCAGCGAAGTATTTCGGTTTAGCGACAGCGATTGTGAGTTGTTTGTTCAGCGGGTGGATTTGGATGTCTTGCTGAGAAATGTGATGGACAATGCGATCAAGTATGCTTCGTCGTCCCCTGAGGTGGAGATACGAGTCGAGTGTGAGGGAGACCAAGCGGTGATATATGTGTCGGATAATGGAGTGGGGATACCGAGGCATTTGCGGCGCAAGATATTCTCGAGGTTTTATAGGGCGGGAGATGAGTTGGAGAGGAAGAAGCCGGGTGTGGGGTTGGGGCTATTCTTGGTTCGCTCGATTGTGGAGCGGTTGCGAGGAAGTATTACGGTTGGGGATCGTGGGAAGGGAGTTGGAACGACGTTTGTGATTCGTATCCCGCAGGGGCGGAAGCATTAGGTCCCCTTATTCGTAGTGCGGTCCTCCGGGCCGCGAAGCGAGCGCAGCGAGGCGTTCTAACGAATCGAATCGGTTAGAAACGTGCGCGGACTACGGCCCGGAGGACCGTACTACGATTGCGCGGACGGACGGCCCAGGAGGACCGTACTACGGTTGCGCGGACTACGGCCCGGAGGACCGCACCACGGTTGCGCGGACGGACGGCCCAGGAGGACCGCACTACGGTTGCGCGGACGATCGGCCCAGGAGGACCGTACTACGATTGCGCGGCCAGTGGCCGACCGCTTCACCACACCCTACGTTAACGAAAAAACCCTCCAGGAGTTCTGGAGGGTTTTTATGATTTTGGATTGCTTCACGGGCCCGAAAGCAAAACGCAATTACTTCTTCATGCGGCGACGCATGAAAGCGATACCGCCGAGGCAAACGAGCGAGGTGATCGCTGGTTCAGGAACTGGTGGAACATCGCTGGTCGAAACACCAAGCGTGTAATTGAACACGCTGGTGTTCCAAGACGAACCACTGTTGGTCGACTTCTTGACTCCGAGGTAACTGAATCCAGAGCTGTTCTGCGCGGTTGGAGCATCGTTGTTGCTTTCCAAGTACCAGCTAATGTCAGTTTCCGGCAGAACCCAGTAGGAGGTCGCCGCAGTAAGGTTTACACCCGAAAAATTGAACTGAAAAACGCCCTTCGTGGTAGCGGGAAAAGCTGTACTGGCCGAAGTTGCAACCAGGGTACCTGGGGAACCTGCGTTGTCCGAATAGATGCTCACGGTCTTGTTTACGGCAGTGGGGCTGAAACCAACGATCGAAACCCAGTCGAGTTTCTGTGCGGTTGCCCCGGTGGTGAAGCCAGATGCCAACAAATTGTTAGCCAAAACGTCGGTGTTGGTTGGACCGCTGGTATCGGTCAAACCATTTGCACCCATGTTCGAGAGAACTACGCCAGCTTGAACGCTAGCAGAGCTAATTACGGCCATAGCCGCGACGACGAAAGCTAAAACTGTTGCTTTCATGAAAACTATCCTTCCGTTCCGAAACCAAGAAAAAATCGCGCTGAAGCCATTTCAGCCGTGACTGACGGATGGTTATAACGCGAAAATGGGCTGTGTCGACTGGTGGGATTGTTAGGTTTTTAGGAATGTTGCCATGTTTCGCTAATCACACCCCCCGTTCAGGGGGGTGGTGGTTTCTACCTCACTGAATCGAGGCGTTGCTCCGATAGAAATGATCGAAAACGGAGCGAGGCGATCGGGCGTATAATCAGGGGGATATTTTTAGAGCCCAGTTAAACGGCGGATGGGTTGCAATGGAAACAAAAAAACCCCCCAGGAGCACTGGAGGGTTTCTGTGATTTTGAATTGCTTCGCGGGCCCTAAAGCAAAACGCAATTACTTCTTCATGCGGCGACGCATGAAAGCGATTCCGCCGACGCAAACGAGCGAAGTGATCGCTGGTTCAGGAACTGCTGCTGGGCTAGCGGAAATGCCAATCGTGTAATTGAACACGCTGGTGTTCCAAGACGAACCGCTGTTGGTCGATGTCTTCACGCCGTTGTAGCTGAAGCCCGAAGCGTTCTGTGCTGTCGGTGCTGCGTTGGCACTTTCCAAGTACCAGCTAAGGCCAGCTTCTGGGAGAACCCAATAAGAAGTCGAAGCAGCGAGGTTAACGCCAGAGAAATTGAATTGATAAACATTCTTCAAGGCAGCGGTGGTTGCGGATGAAGTTCCAATGAGCGTTCCAGGGGAACCTGCATTGTTCGAATAGATCGCAACGGTCTTGGTTCCGAGGTCGTTGTTGAAACCAACGATCGAAACCCAATCAAGCTGCAACGCATCAGCACCGGTGGTGAAACCGGATGCAATCCAATTGTTTGCCAAAATGTCGGTGTTGGTCGGACCGCTCGTATCGGTCAAACCATTTGCACCCATGTTCGAAAGGACAACACCCGCTTGTGCCGTACCGGCAGCGAAGAACGCCATGGCCATCAAAGCCAACGCCAAAAACTTAGATTTCATCAAAACCAACCTCCAAAAAACCTACAATCGCTCTAACGCGAGGCACGACACCCCGAGCCTGACGTACGAACTCTATCGGCTAAAGACATTTGGAGTCAATTGCTGTATTTCTCCTTAACTGGTAAAAATCAATCGCGCCACGAATTTTTTCCGGCAAATGCAGGCTTCTATGTAACTTAACGCAAGCTTTGCCGGTAGTAGTAATTAAAGCTAGCAATTTTCAGTCGTTCATATCGGAGTAATAAAAGTGTCTCGAGTCTACTTCCTAGCAGCGGCTTTATTTGTTTCCCCTTGGAGTTCGATGATGGCACAAGATGCAAAGGATGCGCAGGATCAGCTAGCTGATCCTTATGAGTGGCTCGAAGAGGTCGGGGGTGAGAAAGCTTTGGAGTGGGTCAAAGCTCGCAATGCGATCGTGCAAAAACGGATGGAAGGGGACGGCGGGTTTGACAAACTGCGAAGCGACTTGTTGGAGATCCTTGATTCCAACGCGCGCATCCCATTCGTCTCGAAGTCCGGGGATTACTACTACAACTTTTGGCGGGATCGGAAAAATGAGCGTGGATTGTGGCGGCGGACGACACTCAACGAATACGAAAAGTCGGCTCCAGAGTGGGAAGTGTTGTTGGATCTAGACGCTCTGGGGAAGAGCGAGGGGGAGAACTGGGTTTGGAAAAGTGTTTCTTTACTGCGACCTGACTACAAACGAGCATTGGTGTCCCTGTCGCGTGGCGGGGCTGATGCGGTAGTGGTTCGTGAGTTTGATCTCGAGCAGAAGACTTTTCTAAAGGATGGTTTTTCCTTGCCCGAAGCAAAGGGAAGTGTTTCTTGGGTCGATCGGGATCACATTTTCATCTCGACCGATTTTGGAACCGGTTCGATGACCGATTCGGGGTATCCTCGCATCGCCAAGTTGTGGAAACGGGGCACACCGGTCTCGGAGGCGAAAGTTCTGTATGAAGGCAAGCAGCAAGACATGTCCGTCGGTGCAATGCACGATGACACTCCGGGCCATGAGCGGAATTTCGTAAGCCGAAATTTGGCTTTTTACAACGATGAATTGTATTGGCTCAAGAGCCCGGAAGCATTGATCAAAATCGATGTGCCAAACACCGCGAACAAGAGTGTGGTTCGGGAAATGTTGATCATCGAGCTTCGTGAGCCTTGGACTGTCGCTTCGAAAACCTTTGCTGCCGGATCGCTACTAGTGGCCGATTTCGAGGCATATATGTCTGGTAAGCGGGATTTGGAGGTCTTGTTCGAACCGACTGAATCGACGGCGCTTTCGAGTTTCGCCGCGACGAAGAACGCGCTGATTCTCAACGTGCTTGAAGACGTGAAGAATCGAATCTATGTCTTGAAGCGAACGGATCGCGAGGGGAAGAAAGTCTGGAACAAGGAGCCATTGGTGGGCGCACCGGCTTTCGGCACGGTCAATGTCACGGCAGTAGATCCGGATGAGTCGGACGAATACTTCATGACCTCGACGGACTACCTCAATCCGACGACTTTGTCGATGGGAACGCTTGGGCAAGCACCTAAAGAGTTAAAACGTCTGCCTCCGTTCTTTGACTCTTCAAAGTTTGAGATTTCGCAGAACTTCGCGACGAGTGACGATGGAACGAAGGTCCCTTATTTTATGGTTGCGCCGAAGGGTTTGGAACTCAATGGAGAGCATCCTACGTTGCTTTACGGCTACGGTGGGTTTGAGATTTCGCTCCAACCGAATTACAACGCAAGTGTCGGGCGAGCTTGGCTCTCCGAAGGTGGCGTTTATGTGGTTGCGAATATTCGCGGTGGTGGCGAGTACGGTCCACGCTGGCATCAAGCGGCCTTAAAGGAGAATCGTTTGCGTGCCTACGAGGACTTTGCTGCCGTAGCAAAGGACTTGGTCGCTCGCAAAGTAACTCGCAAAGAGCGGCTTGGTGTTCAAGGTGGTTCCAATGGAGGCTTGTTGGTGGGTAACATGGTAACTTTGTACCCTGAGTTGTTCGCAGCAGGGGTTTGCCAAGTCCCATTGTTGGACATGAAGCGATACAACAAACTTCTCGCAGGAGCTTCGTGGATGGCCGAATACGGCAATCCTGATTACCCCGAACAGTGGGCTTACATTCGCAAATTCTCTCCATACCAAAATGTGCAGTCAAATGTGCAGTATCCCAAGGTCTTGTTTACGACTTCGACCCGTGACGACCGAGTGCACCCTGGCCACGCTCGCAAGATGATGGCGAAGATGGAATCGCAAGGTCATTCCGTGTGGTACTACGAGAATATCGAGGGGGGGCACGGTGGAGCTGCGAACAACAAGCAGTCTGCCTATATGCAATCGTTGGCTTATACGTTTTTGAAGCAGGAGTTGATGAAGTAAGTTTAGCGTTGAATCGTAGTGCGGCTTGAATCGTAGTGCGGCTTGAATCGTAGTGCAGCTTGAATCGTAGTGCAGCTTGAATCGTAGTGCAGCTTGAATCGTAGTGCAGCTTGAATCGTAGTGCAGCTTGAATCGTAGTGCAGCTTGAATCGTAGTGCGGTCCTCCGGGCCGCATAAACGAGCGCAGCGAGGCGTCCAGTGGCGCGTTAGTTGCGCGGACGGACGGCCCAGGAGGACCGTACTACGATTGCGCGGACAGCGGCCCGGAGGACCGCTCCACGTTTAGACCGTACTACGATTGCGCGGACAACGGCCCGGAGGACCGCTCCACGATTTAGACCGTACTACGATTTAGACCGTACTACGATTTAGACCGTACTACGATTGCGCGGACGGGCGGCCGACCGCTTCGCCACACCCTACGAGCAAGCCAACACGAGTTGGTGAACAAACAACCGGTCGGGCTCGATCGCTGCGGTCGCTAACTCGATCAGATGTTTGTGGTGTGTAAAGAAGACGACTTGCGTTTGATTCGAGAGAACGGCGAGTTGCTTGAGAGTTGCGGTCGATCGTTGATCGTCGAAGTGGACCAAGATGTCGTCGACGATCAGCGGCATCGGTTCGTGAGCAGCGTTCCATTGCTCAATGCTTGCTAGTCGCAAAGCGAGGAAGAACTGGTCGCGGGTTCCATCGCTCATCTGTTCGATCGCGACTCGCGTTGGGTTGTTCGGTTCTGCATCCGGATTCTCGCGGCGACCAACCAAGATATGCTTTCCGGCTTCGTCAATCTCGATTTCGATTTCTTTATACCGATCGAGCGTCAGATTTCGAAACAAGTCGCTTGCACGCTTCAAAATCGGATCTTCATTCGCTTGACGATATTTCTCGATACCGGCCAGTAGGGCGGTGGAAGCGAGCCGCAATACGGCAAGCTCATGAACGCATTCTTCGATCTCTGCCGCAACGCCGAGAGCTTCGGTCGCAAGATAAGACGCACGACCGCTAGTGTCGAATTGCCTTTGTTGCTCGGCAAGTTTCGTATAGCTTTGTAACGCTTCGTCGCTTTCTCTTTGAAGCGATTCGATATCTTCCTCGGTTTGGCGTTTTTCAAGAGCCAATTCATCCGGGTTTAGAGAGCGGATCTTTTCGATGAAACCATCGATATCTTGGTTGTCGCAGGATTTGTAGAGCAGTTCTCGAAGTGCGTTCTGCTGCGTTTCGAGTTGGTGCAAACTTCGAGATTTCCGAGTGATTTCCGCCAGTGATTCTTCGGTAGTTGTTTCTGCTAACAGCATCAGCTTTGCGAGGTCATGCTCAACTTCCTTTTGTTGGCAGATGACGTCCTCCAGTCGTGTTCGGAGTTTCTGGACTTGGCTTAGTAATCCGTTCCGCTGAGTTTTTGTTTTGTCAGCTTGCGATTTGGTCAATTCAAGCGAACGAACGAGTTGTTCAGTATCTAACTTGAGGTTTGTTGGTTGAGTTGTAATCAAGCCTGCGAGGGGATGCTCTGCAAGTGCAAGGACATCTTGTTCGTATTGGTCGATCAGCATTTGATGCGATTCGATATTGCGTCGGATGCTGTCGGTTTCGTCAGAGAGTTGTTGAAGTTCAAAAACTTGACCCAGGACGATATTGGTTTGCTCTGGGGTGGCGTCTTTCGGAAGTGCGAGCGTCGCGAGGGAAGACCACCAACGTTCTTGCAAGTCAGTAAATCGTGAGCAAAGTTGGTTGTGGTTTTCGACTTGGCTCTGGTAGTCTTGCAAGTCGATTTCGCGCTGTTTCGTTTGGGCATCGATCTCCGCTCGATTGCGGCGAGTTTGCTCAAGCCAATGGTTTGCAATCGCAAGCAACTCTGAGGTGGGAATACTATCGGAGCATTCCACACCGATGCTGCGAAAAGCTCCGATTGCCTCGCTGGTGTTTTGTTGGATTGCGTTCTTGGTTCGAAGGATGTTAGCTCCCTTGACCAGTAGGTCTTCAGCTAACCGCTGGGTTTCGATCGCTTGGTGAGCCCAAGTGCTTACCTCGTGCGGTGGCTTATTCGGTAGTCGATGCTCGCTTGTGAATTGACTCCAACGCATCCCCCATGCGTCGATTTCCTCCTGGGCCTTTTCGATTTTTTGGGTCTCGATCTCGATTTCGGCTTGAAGATCTTCGATGGTTTCTTGAAGTTTTCCTCTGGATGCGACTCGCTCTGCGTGTTCAAGCAACTCGCTGGCGAGTTGGTCTGCTTGGTCTTTGAGTTGTTGATAGTTCTCGATAGCAGCTTGCCAAGCTTGATTGTTCGCTTCTTTATCGGCAATGAGATTCTTGAAGGCTTCGTCGCGCTCGGTTTTCTTTAACTCCCAATCTTCGGTGGTGGGGATACTTGATTTGTCGATATCCCGGTTCAGTTCTCTCGTTTTGGCTTTCTGTTTGCGCTCTAGGTCTTCGCGATTCTTGATGCTTTGCGTTTTTTCCGCATCAAGTCGTTCTGCATCTTTGACCCAGCGGTCGATGCTTACGGGATTAGGGATAGGCTGAGCGGCGAATTGTGCGAGATCGGTATTGGAGATTTGCAATCGTTGGGTAGATGCAAGGATGTGGGATCGGAGTTGTTCGGTTTGTTCGATCAACTCGCTTAGTTCCTGAAGCTTGCTGGCATCAAGGCTTAGCTGGTTCGTGCGCCGTTCGAGCGATGCGATGGTTTGGGGATCGATGGTCGGTTGGGCACTTGTACTGTTTCGTTGCAGGCGGGCTTGAAGTTTATTCAGTTGGTCTTCGGCGCTGCGTTTGTCGCGCTCAAGCCCATCGTATTGTCGCGCAAGCTCTTCGATACGTCTTTTTTCATGGGATGCTATTCGGCCTGCGTCTAGTTTCGATCTTAAGCCGTCGAGCTGCCCGAGCTCTTCCCAAATACGATCGATGCGTCGGTTTGCATCTTCGAATTGGCGTTGAAGGTTTGGTAGCTCCCGTTTGGATTTGCTGTAAACACCCAAGCCAGCGATCGCGTTCGTGCATTTCTTTTCAAAGTCTTCAGGCCAATCGGACTCGGGGAGTCGGCTGATCTCGGCTGACTGATCGCTCAGTTCACTTTCGATCTCTTTTCGAAGCGATTCATTGAATACTTTATCGCTTAGGGACTTCTCCAGTCGAGATTCGAAGGACTGGAATGCATCTGCATCCTCGAGGGCTTTTGGAATAGCTCCGAGATCAGCGATTTCACGGCTTTTCTCTAGGAATTGGTTGACCGTTGGAATCGCTGCTTGGTAGCGATCCAGCGCGAGTGCTTTGAGGCGTTTTTCGGAGAGCTTAGTCTTGAGCTCTTCGCGGGATTTTGAAGCGTCATGAAGTTGTTTTTCCAGACGATTCCATTCCTCGAGGGAGACGCAAGCTTCGCGTTCTTCTTTGATCAGTTTGTCGTAGAGTTTGAGCTTGTCGTACAGTTTTCCCTTTCGGCCCGTTTTTCCGAAAAGATCATCCATAGAGGAATCAAGTTTTTGCTGCGAGTGCCTCAAGTTATTAAGGCCCGAGGCGCTTGCGAAGAGAGCTTGGCCCGACTCCCCTCCACCTTTCGCAAGGACTTCTCCACCTTCTCGAAGGGTATCGTGATCGATCCCGAACATTCGTAGAAAGTGCTTTTCATCGATTGCTGGAATGAACTTGGTCAGTGACTCTTGGGAGATCAATCCCGAGTCATCGCGATCGCGCAACGTATTGTTCTTTCCTTTGCGACGTATGCATTCAAGCGTTTGGCCTTGCTGGTTGGCAAGGACACCACCGACGCGAAGGTTCGGATAGGAATGAAGGAAGTCATCATCTGTACTGGTTGGGAATCCGAATAGCCAAGCTGTCAGCGCGCGCAGCGAAGAGCTTTTACCTGCTTCGTTCGGCCCATAGATAATGTGAACTCCATGGTTTCCTGCCGAAAGATCGAGAGAGCGGTTAGTGAAGTGACCGTAGGCGATGAGGTCAAGGCGGTTGATTCTCATACGTTCTCCTCTTGGGATGCGAGGATTTCAATCAGCCGTTCCTTGGCACTTTCAAGAATTGAATTTTTACCCATAAGCCAATCCGAGGTGCTATTCGTCAGGGGGCTGTCCGAGGTCGCGGAGCTGGATCGCAAGGTGAGGGGTAGTTTTCCGCGAACATCGTCCATGGAGAAGTCAGCCAGAATGCTCGGATCCTTTTTGGCTTCTTCAAGCACACCTAGGATGGCGGCCAGTACATCTTCGGAAACGGCCGATTCGCTTTCGACCTCTTTTGGCAATGACGTGTTAGCTTCAACCTTTTCGATCCAAACGCGATCACGAGCGATCCCCGTCGCGATGGCTTGGCATTCTTGAGCTATAAATTCACGCTCTGTGCGGAGTTTTCGGTGAATGGCCGTTTGACCGACGAGTGCGACGCGGATGGCAAGGAGTTTCTCGCCGGATTCTTCGACGAGTGATTCAAGCGGTTTGACGAACCGCTCTTGGACTTGATTGATCGATTCGATTTCAGAAACATCAATAGGCAGATATTCCCATCGCAAATCATCGATAGGATGAAATGTGGGGGTAATCCGTCGATGTTCGTCGACATTTAAAAGGTAGCAACCTTTTGGGCCCGTCTCCTTTGCATGGCGGCCTTGGATATTGCCCGGGAAGATGATCCATGGATCATCGAGCAGCTCTTCACGTTTGTGAATATGCCCCAAAGCCCAATAGTCATAACCGCGACTCCTGAGACCTTCGATCGTGCAAGGAGCGTAGTTTTCGTGTCCTTCACGCCCGGTGCAACTTGTGTGCAATAGCCCGATATTGATCCAACCGGGGATAGGTTTTGGGTAGTTGGCTGAAAGATCTTCGGTTACCGATTGATTTGCGAAGCCTTGGCCATGAATCGCGACTTCGAGTGCATCGAGCCGAACGGTATCAGGGCGATCGGTAGGAAAGACATGTACGTTGCTTGGATAAGCCAAGGCGCGGGTCATTTTGTTTTGTGCGTCATGATTTCCGGAGATCAGATAGACCGGGATGTCGCACTCTCTCAAACGAGCCATTTGGCGGACGAAGAACTGGCCGGTTCCGTAGTCTTTCCAGTCGCCATCGAAGACGTCCCCTGCGATCAAGAGGAATGAAACCTTTTGTTCGATTGCAAAGTCGACAAGGTTTTCCAATGCACGTCTTGGTGCGGACCTTAATCGCTCGACCGGGGCTCCGTCGAAGGCCCTCAATCCGTGCAGGGGGCTATCGAGATGCAGGTCGGCGGCGTGAATAAACCGAAACATTCCGCGATCCTCGAGTGGTTGTCAGGAATCCGCTTTGGCGATTGTTCTCCAAACCATACGTTTCGCTTGGAGGCCCTAACAAGGTAAGCCGCGTTGAGGCGGGAGGCAAGAGGCGTGATGGGGTTACGGAGTTTGGGTTTTGAGGAAACCGATGAGAGACGCGAGTTCGTTGTCGCTGATGAGTTCTTCGAAGTTGCTTGGCATCAGCGAGAGCTTGCTGACCTTTTCTTGTTCGATCCCGCTGCGAAGAATACGTTGGGATTTCCCGTTCTGGTCGATGATTTCAAGGGTTTGGTCATTGCGGTCGAGGACTAGTCCCGAGATGGTCTCCCCGTCATCCATTTGGACGTTGGTGATTCGGAACGCTTCGTCGACATTTCGGTTCGACCACAAGATGTCTTCGCACAATCGCTCGAGGGTGCGAACGACGGCACCGTCGAGTTGCGGGCCGATCAGTTTTCCGTTGCCTCGCAGTTGGTGGCAAGTCGCACAGCGTTCTTCGAAGACCCGTTTGCCAATAGCGATATCAGGAGTAAGTTGCGAGATGGTTTGCGCTTTCTGAAGCACAAATAGATCGCGTTGCGAATCGTTCTGGGCGTCTGGTTTAAGATCTGCGAATCTTGCGGATTCGTCTGCGGAAAGGGCATCCCACCAAGACGGTGGTAATGCTCGAAGGGAGTCTTTCGAAAGGGCACCGCGACGGATCAAACGTTCGATAAGAGGTAGGGCGCTACGGTGGGGAGCCCACTTCTTGATCAGTTGTTCTTGGACGGGGGCGTTGGCCCGTTTCCCGAAAGCTTCTGCAAGGGCATTTAAGGAATCTTGTTCTACGTTTTCCCAGTCCCATCGATACTTCCAACCGGCTACACCCGACTGCGAGCGATCCGCAAGAAGATCTTCGGCTCCATTCTCGATGATGAGTTGAACTAAGTCGGAGAGGGGAGGGAAATCCAATCCAGCGACAGAGCTTTGGAGTTGGACCTTGCATAGCGCATCGAGCTTGTTGGATTCAAGCAACCGTCGCCATTGGGTCAAGAATGGGGCGGCTTGAGTGGAGGATGTTTCAGCCGATTTTTGCTTGGAGTCGTTGGACTTGC
>Ga0114977_10001059_pt1 | contig 18056 bp, 9 predicted proteins | sample S_130805_MF_Meta_FD_87026 | JGI IMG/M metagenome (GOLD analysis project Ga0114977, IMG submission 87026) | Freshwater microbial communities from Lake Simoncouche, Canada to study carbon cycling - S_130805_MF_MetaG | ecosystem: Environmental > Aquatic > Freshwater > Lake | place: Lake...
AAAGGGGTTATATGGGAAGAGCATTTAAAAGCTCAAACTTTGCTTTTAAGTATTGACCACTCTATTGATAAGCACGACTTCAATGACGCTATAGTTGAGCTTGGGTACGATGCCGATACAGTTAGAGAAATGTCTGAAAACTTAGCTGACCAAATACCGTTCCCACATGGCAGTTATAAAGTCATGGTTTCGGATTCAAAAATTGAAGGAAAAGGTCTATTTGCTACTGGTAATATAGAAGCAGGAGAACTAATTTGCCCAGCAAGGTTAAGCAATAAAAGGACCCCTGCAGGGCGCTTTACAAATCATGCAAAAAAACCTAACGCAATTATGGTTTTGAGGGATAATGGCGACATAGACTTAATGGCTAGAAGGGCTATTGACGGCTGTCGTGGTGGAAATTTAGGCGAAGAAATTACAATCGACTATCGTCAATCTGTACGCCTTTCTTTAAGGAGAAATTAATATGTCTGGTGTACTTACCGTTAGTACCGCTGCTGAAATTGCTTTAGCTGCCGAAGCTGCCGCCACTGCCGCTGCTGTTGCCGAAGCCGCTGCCGCTGCCGAAGCCGCTGCTACCGCTGCCGCTGCTGTTGAAGCTGGTACCGCTACTGCTACCGCTGCTGAAATTGCACCTGCTATTACTGAAATTGCTAGTGCTGCCCCCGAGCTTATTAGCGCTGCTCCTGAAGCAACAGGTATTTTAGAAGCTAGTGCAGTACCTCCCCCTGCCGAGCCAATGCCACCTGCTGGGCTAGAACAAATTACACCTGCTGGGTCTACTCCAACTCCCCCTGCTGAACCTATGGCACCTGCTGGTCAACCTGCCCCTGCTCCACAAGCTCCTCAGCCCCAAATGCAGCAAGCTCAATACAGCATACAAAATAATGCTCCTAGCCAAACTGGTCCTACATTTAATACCGAAGTAAGACCTGGTATGGAGTTGACTGATACTGGGTTTCAACCTACTGGTGAAATGCAACAACCTTCTGGGTTAGAGCAAGTAAAAGCTGCTCCTGGTCAATCTGGCACTCTTGGTCCTAATGGTCAAGTAACTATGCCCGATGGCTCTCAGATGTCTTGGGAACAATATTCCCAATCACAAGGCTTTGATCCTAGTATTAAACCCCCTGTAGAAGGTGGTAATCCGTTTTTACAAGGTGCTAAAGATACACTTGAATGGATGGACAAAAACCCATTTAAAACGGGCGCTGTAGCCTATTTAGGTCTTCAAGCTACAGGTATGCTTAATCAAAAACCTAACGCTGGTGTTGCACCGCAACCAAAGAAATTTAGTAACCCATACTCTATTTCTCCTGATTTTAAAGGTGGCCCTTATAGCGAACCTAATGTTTATAAGCCTAGGTATGCAGCGGGCGGTATTGCCCAAATTAATGGTCCTGTAGAACAAATGAGCGCAAATGCTTTAGGTGGTAACGCTAATATGTACCCGCAAAGCCAACAACAACGTACTTATTTTTCTACCCCAACTCAAATGCCAGCAAGTGCAGAAGTAACTATGGATAACCAATATTCTGGTGTAACTATGGCACAGGGTGGCATTGCTAGATACGCTGAAGGTGATGAAGTTGAAGAAGACAAGCGTCCTACACGTCGTTATCGTGGTGATTTAATGGGTACTTTAGACAAGTACAACACAATGATTACGGGTAAACCCGCATCTATGCCTAGTGGTAAAGCTGATCCTTACACAGGTGCAACAGGTATTGTTGAAGATACCGACACGGATACACGGTATCAAGATGCTTTTACTGCAGCGCAAACTAGGTTAAAAAAAGCTGGTCAACGGGCTAATGTAGAAGTTGCTGCACTCCCTACTGGTATTAAAGCAGGTGCTTTAAGCATGCCAACAAGGCAAGGTGCTAATGGTGGGATTATGCAAGCTAACCTAGGTGGCTATGCTTCTGGCGGTAATCCTCGTTTATTAAAGGGTCCTGGTGATGGCATGAGCGATAACATTCCAGCTACTATTGGTGGTAAGCAGCCAGCCCGCTTAGCTGATGGTGAGTTTGTAGTCCCTGCTGATGTGGTATCTCATCTAGGTAACGGTTCTACAGAAGCGGGTGCTAAAAAGCTACACCAGATGATGGATAAGATTCGTATGGATAGAACTGGCAAAAAGAAACAAGCTCCAGCAGTAAAGGCAGGAAAGTACATACCTAAATGACATATAAAGTTCAACCCGTACCAACTCAGTTTGTTAATCAAATATGGGAGAAGGTTGAGCCGTTTATTAAAAGTGCTGAAGAAAAGTTTGGCGGTTCAGAATATACAACCGAGCAAATTAAAGTATATTTAGTGACAGGACAAATGATGTTGTTAGTTGCAGCGGATGACAATTTAGAAGTACATGGCGCTGCTACGGTGTCATTTATTAATTACCCTAATGATAGGGTTGCTTTTGTTACGTCTATAGGCGGAAAACTAGTATCAAACCCAGAGACTTTTGCACAGATGTCTGAAATATTTAAAGCTAATGGGGCTACTAAGATTCAAGGGGCTGCCAAAGAAGCAGTGGCAAGATTGTGGAAACGTTTTGGCTTTGAAGAAAAAGCCATTTTAGTGGAAGTCAAATTATGAGCTTTTTAAACTTTTGGAAATCATTTTTTTTACCTATCCAACTAGGCTTTGGCGGTGGAGGTGGCGGTGGTCCATCTTCTACTACTAGTACAGGTACTACTTACCAAACTAATATTCCAGAATATGCTCAACCATATGTTGAGACAATGCTCGGTGCTACCCAGAAGCAGTTGTTTAATATGGATGGTAACGAGATTACAGGTTTTAAACCCTATACACCATACAGTAAAGACCCAAATGACTATGTAGCAGGGTTCTCTCCACTACAACAGCAAGCGCAACAAGCTACTGGACAATTACAAGTTCCAGGTCAATACGGTCAAGCTACTCAAATGACAGGTATGGCTGGTGCAGGTTCTTTAGGTATAGCAGGGCAGATGGCTGGCGCTGGGCAAGATTATGCTCAACAAGCTACAAACCCAATGGCTACCCAAGCGTATATGTCTCCATATATGCAAAACGTTGTTGACTATCAAAAGTCCCAAGCACTTCGTGACTATGGTATTGGTCAAGGGTTACGTAAAGCTCAATCAGTAGGTCAAGGTGCATTTGGTGGCAATCGCCAAGCTTTAATGGAATCAGAAGCTCAACGTGCTTTAGGTACTCAGATTGGCGGTATTGAAGCTCAAGGCGCTCAACAAGCATTTCAAAATGCCCAGCAAGCCCAGCAGTTTGGTGCTAATTTAGGCATGCAAGGGCGTCAAGGTGCTCTTCAAGGTCTTGGTCAATACGGTGCTATGGGCAACCAGTTGGGTCAATTAGGTGGTCAAGAACTTGCTGCTAGACAAGGTATTATTCAAGCGCAATATGGTATGGGTCAACAGCAACAAGCTATGGAGCAGCAAAAGATTAACCAAGCTATGCAAGACTGGGCTAATACTCAACAGTACCCACTTATGCAATTGGGTGTTATGTCTAATATGCTTCGTGGTCTTCCAATGCAAGCGTCTACCACTAATCAATATCAAGCTGCTCCTAATGCACTTACTCAAGGTATTGGCGCTGCTGGCGCTGGTGCATCACTTTATAACGCCCTTAAAGGTGGTAAAGAAGGTGGTCTTCCTAAAGAGTTTAAGAATACTGGTATCAAGTCTTATTATGAAGGTGAAGTTGTTGAGAGCACCAAATCTGACTTATACGACTTACCTTTAGAAGAGCTACAAAAACAAGCTAGAAGTTCACCCAGCAATACTGTTAAGCGCTTAGCTAATTCAATTATTAAAGAAAAAACTGGCAAAGCTGGCGGTGGCATCATTGCATTTGCTGATAGAGGTGAAGTAGAAGATAAAAATTTAGACAAAATAGTTAAAGATGTTAATGATGCAGTTCCAGATATTTACAAAGATAATGCTCCATATAAGAGTGATACTCAAGGCATTGTAAACCCAGCTAGTATTGTTGCGGCTGCTCCGCCTGTTATGACTCCTGCGGTTGAAAAAGCTCCTGCACCAGTTGTAGTTGAAAAACCAGTTGTAGTTGAAAAACCAGTTGCTGCTGCTCCTGCTCCTGTTGTAAACCCAGCTAGTATTGTTGCTGCTAAACCTGCCGCTGCTCCTGTTGCTCCAGCCCCTGCTCCTACTGCACAAAGTAAACCAATTTTTGGTGGGCTTACAGAAGCAGATATTGCTGCACAGTTTAAGAAAGACCAAGCCGCTGCTGATAGACCCCTTATGGATATTTATAAGGAAAAAGAAGCCGCTTATAAAGAAGCTGGTATTGATAACAAGGTACAAGAGAATCGTAAAGCAGAAGTTATGGCTGAACGTGCTAGCTCTAAAGATGAAGCTAAACGTCAATTTGATATGCGGTTAGCCGCATTCTTTGCTGATTGGGGTACAAAGCCTGGAAATACTCTTGTAGCTGGTATGGATTCACTTAAAAAAGCTGTTCCTGATTTTATTGCCGATAAACAAGAACAAAGAAAATACCTTAAAGAAATTAATAAAACAATCTATGACTTAGATAATGCAGTTCGCCTTGAGAAAAAAGGCAATATGGATGAGGCTGAAAAAATTAAACAAAAAGCTGCAGATAAAATGCAGAAGTGGTACCCAGACTTATTGAAGTATCAAAGTGACCGCCTGTCTGATGAAGCCAAAATTAAAGCTGCTGGAGTTACGGCAGGTAAAGATACTTACTCTGATAAGACGTACAAAGACGTATTCAACGACTTAGTGTTAAACAAAGGTATGGATCCAAAAGATCCAGCTACTGCAACATTGGCTCGTAAAGAAACCGCAGGTATTCTTGGTTTAACTCAAGAAAAACTTGATCTCCAAAAAGAAGCTGCAGTTATGAAAGGCCAAAAAGATAGCGATGAGTTAAAACGGCTTAACATGAAAAAATTTGAAACTGACGAGGGCAGTAAAGAACGTGCTGATATTGATAGAAAAATAGCTGAAGAAAAACAAAGAATTAGGGATGGCGTATATAAAAAGACAGCTGCGGATGAAAAGCCTGTTGTACCCCCTACCCCTGTACCTAATGCTCCCCCTGCCCCTAAAGTTGCTCTTGGCCCTGCTTCTGTTGTTCCACCAGCACCAGATATTTCTACAGTAACAGGTGCGCCAGCAGGGTCTGGTATAGGTGCTTACGTTAAGGGTCAAGGATACGAAATTAGAGATAAAAATGGTAAGCTCTTAGGGTACGCACAATAAGGAGTCCTCATGAAGTTTGTACCCTTAAATGAGGTTAACCAAGAAATACCGCAAGGTCTTTCTTTTGTTCCTTTAGAAGAAGCTAGTAAGCCAAGCCTTTCCTTTGTGCCATTGGCGGAAACCGCACAAACAGTAGAAGAGCCTTACTTTGACCCAATGACGGGTACACAGATTACAGGGATTGCACCTTCTACTAAGTTAGGCCCCAAGGATAGTGTACTTACTGGTACTAGACTAACACCAGAACAGATGGCTGAAACTCCTCAGATACCAGGTGTTAAGGCTGAGGAACGTAAACTTTACGATATTGCAAGCCCAGCTGAGCGTGAAGCATTAGCTAAAAAAGACCCAACCTTTGCAACTATTAATGACTATTATGCAAAGCAAGACGAAGTTGCTCAGCAAAAGATTGCTGACTTCCAGTTAGCAGGGGTTCAACCCAAGGTAGACCCATATGCGTTTGATACTCGTTTAGAAAAGCGGGCTGAGTCTTTACGCATGCAAGGATTAGCTGCTGATGTGGCAGATGCGGAAGCAGCCCGTGCTATTAGAGAAGGTAACGCTAGTAAGGTATCTCCATTTAGCGAAATTAGAGCCGCACCTAAAGCCTACGATATTGAACAAGAGTATCGTTTACGCCCAGAAATGACTGGTATTGAAGAGACTGGACAAGTTCTTAAACGTGCGGGTGCTAAGGGTGTAGCAGGATTAGCCCAAGGAGCGGGTGGTGTTAATCGTTTTATAGGCGATATGCTTGGTCTAGACACCTCAAATACAACCACTCTTCTTAATGACATCAACGACTATACGCAAGCTATTGGGCAGCCAGCCTCTAAGCCTGTAGCTATTATAGAAGGTGCAGTTAGCTCTATTACACAGCAGCTCCCAGCCTTAATTGGTGGTGTGGCAACAGGGTCTGAACCTTTAGTCTTAGGCTCTATGTTTTATAACGCCTTTGGTCAAAATTACGATGAAGGTAAACGTAAAGGTTTAGACAATACCGATAGCGCAATGCGAGCTACTGCTAACTCTTTGTTAGAAGTTGTTGGTGAAAAGTTTGGTTTAGGAAATCAACTTAAAGCGTTAAAAGGTGCAGTTAACGGTCTTCCTATAAGCGACGTATCCACATACCTAGCTAAAGCCTTGGTTAAAGAAATCCCAGGTGAACAACTTACTTATGCTGGTCAGTTTGCGGTAGACAAGGGTTATGGAATGAACCCAGAAGCAGGTATTAAAGAGTTCTTCCAAGGTGCTATGGATACCATGGCAACTACTGTAGTCCAAGGCGGTATTATGATGGGCGCTGGTGCTGGCACCGCTAAGCTAGCACAACAAGTTAGCAGACCTACTCCTCCAGAAGAGGTTAGCTACAAAGATGCAATGTCTACTATTCTTAAGGACAAAGGTTTTACTTTTGAATCTAAAGCTCAAGAAAAGAAAGTAGTAGACCAAGTATTAGAAGATGCAGCTACTACTGCTACTGACCAACCAAGTCGCCTTAAAGCTTTTGCACAAAGGATTGCAGACTTTAGTAACGCTGAAGAAGATAAACTTACAGGGTTTATTGATAACCTTAAAGATAAGTTTAAAGCTCTTACTGCTCCTAAAGAAGCTACAACTGAAGGGGATGCCCTAGATAAGCAGTTTGCTGATACGGTTACAAAATACCAACAACAAGGGTTTACTGCAGACGACGCTAATAAGTTAGCAAATGAAGATTTTAAGGAGTTAGGTTATGGAGATCAACTTATCGCCAGAGCAGGTAAGCCTGGCATTTCTGTGTCTGGAGAACCTAGCGGAACCATCCCAGGAACTACTGGAACTGGACGAACAGACTTGGCAGGACCTAGCACGACTGCTGGTGTGGCTGGTAGCGGAGAAACAACTGAACTCAATACACTAGCCGCCGAGTTAAAAGCTAAGTACAACTTAACAGACGAGCAAGCATTAAAGAATGCTGAAGAAAGCCTACGGCAAAAGCAAATGGCTGCTGGTATGGGCGCACCTACTCCTCCAGCAATTACCGTACCTCAAAACTTAATTGATTTATACGCTAAATCAGTTGCAGCAGACCAAGCCAATAGCGTATCTTCTACCCCAGCTAATAAACGCAATGCCACAATGGCATCTAGACGGCTTATAGAAGCTAAAGCAGCTCAGCTAGGACTTACTAAAGAAGACTATTTAAAAGAAACAGAAACAGGGGAAACCCGTGCTTTAGATGCTGCCATAATTGAAGCGTATGAAAAACAACAAACAACCCCTGCAGAAGTAACTTCTACAGAAATAACCCCTGCAAAACCTAAAGGTAGACCAAAGGCAGTAAAGACTGCAGAGGAAATAGCTGCTGCACAAGAAACACGTAGACAACAAGCGGCTATGGGGCGTGATGCAATTAATGCTATTAATCGTGCCAATAATGTTTTGTCTAAACCATTTAATGCAGAAGCAGACTTTGCTACTGAAAAAGAAGCTCAAGAAGCCCTTGATGAATTTAACAACAAGCGCCGTGTAGTACTAGAAGCTGTGTATGCAATATCTGTAGACCCTAACCAAAAGAACAAGACTGCTGGTATACGAGCAAGGGAAATGCTAGCTAAGGTTACTCCGCAAGAAGCAGAGAATGCTAAGCTACGCCACGAGACAAGACAGAAGACTAAAGCTACTGCTGCACCTACATTATCTAAAGAAGACATAGGTTCCTTTGGGCGTGTAACTAATATAGAAGATGTTCAGCCTTTGATAGGCGAGTCTACTAACCGCAATAACAACTCTAAATATGATACGTTTAATAATGCTACCCAAGCTATTAACTGGGTTGCTAAAAATGGAAACGTCTTTGAAAAGTTCCTAGCCAAACGGATTGCACCATTCCTACAAGGGGTTAAGCTAGTAATAGTAGACGACATATCCCAGGTGCCTAAGCGTTTTCAAGCAGACTTTGAAGGTGCTGCTGGTTTGTACTACGAATCTAAGTCGGGTCGTACTATCTATCTAGACCGTGCAAGTGGTATGAACAACACCATATTCCTGCATGAGGCACTTCACGGTGCGACCATGGCTCGTATTAATCGTTTTATTAAAGACTTTGCAGATAACGTAGCTATACCTAAGCACCTAGAAGATGCTATGTTAGAAATGCACCGCACAATGTTTGCGGCTAGGGATAGACTTGACGCCCTTAAAGAACTTGGTATTGCTGATGACCGTGTACTAGCTTTAGAAAAAGCAGGTGCATTTGATGACGTCAAAGAATTTGTAGCTTATGGTATGTCGCATCCTGACATGCAAGAATTCTTGATGCAAACCAAAGGGGTATACGCTGGTGAGGCTACTGAGTCTTCTCTGTTTAACAAGTTTGTACAAGGTATCCGTAAGTTCTTTGAAATGGGAGCCGAGCACAAGTCGGCTATGCAAGATTTAATCATTGTTACCAATAAGCTACTAAACGCACCTGATGAAGCTATTACCCAGGAAGATACGGCAGCTGCTAAGAAAACAAACAAGAAAGCTCAAGCCATAGATAAAAACCTAGAGAAACTTAGGTTATCTAATAATGCTAATGATGCAGTTGAAGATATAGGTAAGCTAATCCAAGAACATGGAGCTGAAGGTTACATAGACTTATTGCAAGCTCGCTTTGATGATATGGGTAGTGGATTTATAAGCAAGCTCCTTTACGCCTTACAGACTGTAGATATTATTCGTTGGGTGGGAGATAAGATACCTGCGCTTAAGAAAATAGATGCTTTACAAAATGAAATGGCAGCTATGCGGGCACGGCTGCTTGCCTCGTCTGCTAAGAAAGCTGATAAGTTAGCTGCGTTTATTAGAAAAAATGGTAGCGTAGTTCTTTCCGATACTATGCACTTAGCTCGTTTAGAACGGATTAGCCCTACCCAATACGCAGATGTCACCACAGCCCTAGCTAATGATCCTGTTATTAAACACTATGAAAACCTAATACTAGACCCCAATAAAACTGTAGAACAAAAGGCTTCTTACAAAGGTAAGATAACAAGCCGTTCTAAAGCCATTACAAAGATGTATGCGCAATGGGATAAGCTTGGTAAGCAAAAAGGCGGACATGATATGTACATCATGGTTCGTGAGTTCTACAAAGATAACTACACTGCAACTCGCACCTTGTTAGATGAACAAATCAATGCAATGAAGATTGATGCTGCTGCAAAAGCAAAGTTACTAAAGTCTGTACGCTTAATGCAAGAGCAAACCCTATCAGGTGAAGACAAAGAACTAGATGGCATGAAACAAAATGCTATTCCAGAGGATTACTTCCCACTTAAACGTGATGGCAAGTATTGGTTACGTGTAGCTAAAGGGCCTACTGGACGAGAGTTTTATTTGTTCCCTAACGGTGCTGCCCGTAACTTATACCTAGCTAGACGTGCTAAAGAACTTGGTTTAGATAAAAATGATGGGTCTGTGTTTTCTAAAGGGGATGATATTAATTCCCTACGCAAAGACTTTCAAGATAGCAGCGTAATGTTGCAAGAGATATTTGCCAATATAGAAGAAGTAACTGCTAATCCAAAATACGATACTAGTAAGTATGCAAGTGCAGAAGAAGCAAATGCGGCTCTTAAAGAAGAACTAAAAGACCAAATTTACCAAACTTACCTAATGACTATGCCAGAGCGTAGCTTCCGTAAGCAGTTCTTACACGCTGAGAAGATAACTGGTTTTAGTGCTGATGTATTACAAAACTTTAAAACCTCTGCAACTAGCTATGCTAATCAGCTAGCTAAGCTTAAGTATGGCATCCAAATGTCTAATGAGTTACAAAATGCTAGGGATAGTCTTACCCCAGAGTATCGTGTACCAGAAAAACCATTGCCTACAGATGAACGTGCAAAGCTTGAGCTATTTATAAATGAAATGGCTGTTCGTACAAACGAGGAAATTAATCCTCCAGAAGAAGGGCAAGTTGTTACCCGTATAAATCAATTTGCTTTCCTAATGCTTTTAACTAGCGGAGCTTCTGCAGCTACCCAAATGGCATCTGTACCTATTATGGTAATGCCAACACTTAATGCTGAGTACGGTTATGGTGCATCTGCAAAAGCATTTGCTAAGTATTCTCAGCTTTGGAAGTCAATGGGGGTAACTAAAAAAGAAACAAACGGAGACCTTACATTTACTGCACCGTCTATGGGTTCCTCTAAGATGGTTAGAGCAAACCCTGTTTTACAACGTGCGTTTGAAGCAGCCGTAGAAAAATATAACTTATTTCAACTTACTAATACTTCAGTAATAACTAACAGAGCTAGAACTCCAGATAGCTCATATGAAAGCAAAATTGGTGCGGGTTTACGTACAAGTTTTAATGCTATGACTGCTATGTTTAGTGGTTCTGAACGTATGAGCCGTGAAATAACATACATGATGACATTTGAGCTTGAGTATGCAAAGACTAAAGACTTTGATGCTTCTGTTCAAAAAGCTATAGACACTACCCACGAAGTACTAGGGCGCTATGATAACTTTAATCGCCCACAAATTTTAAGAAATGCAGTGGGTAGAACTGTAGGGCAGTTTAAACAATACTCCGTGTTTATGAGTTCATGGTTTATACGTAACGGATACACACTTTTTAGTGAAGGCTTGCTAGAAGCAGAAGGTCGTCAGGCTATGCATCGTTTAACTGGCGTATTAGCAATGGGTGGTTTATTCCATGGTTTAGTAGGCATGCCTTTATATAGCCTTATTTGCTCAACTATAGATGTAGTACTAGATAATCTTGGGGATGAAGAAGAAAAAAGAAAACGTCGTGCTAGTAATCCATTAACTGCAAATGATTCTAATTTGCGTTTCCGTTATGAATTCTTGCCAAAATACTTTGGACAAATTGAAGTACCTGGTTTAGATGGTCGTCAACATAGGTTAAATGAACTACTTGAAAAAGGTCCAATATCAGCACTAACTGATATGAATATTGGTTCTCGTACTTCGTTTGATGGATTGTGGTTTAGAGAAGCTAAACCTGGAAAGAACTATTTAGAGACCGTTCAAAACTATATTCTTGCAAACATGGGTCCTGGAGTATCTACTGGTATTAATATGGTTGGTGGTATAGATGATATGCTTGCTGGACATATTGACCGTGGTTTAGAAAAGATGGTACCTGCATTCTTCAAAGGCTCCTTTGTTGCAGAGAGAATGAGAAAAGAAGGTGCAGAGACTAAGGGTGGTGCTGACATTCTTAAGAAGTCTGAAGTAAACGAACTAAACTACATAGCTTCAGTGCTAGGCTTTACGCCAACTCGGTTGGCTCGCTTACAAGAAAAAAACTTCCAGTACCAAAAACAAATAACCGAAGCTACAAACGAACGCACTGCATTGTTACGTCGTTTAGACGAAACTATCATGGATCCAGAAAACAAGCAAAAAGGCGCAGACATTAAAGACATCTTTAAAAAGATTGATAAGTTTAATAAACGTTACCCTGCAGAAGAATTTGTAATAGAGCCTGATGATATTGAGCGTTCTATTGAAGCTTACGCTAAAAAACGTGGTCAGACTATTCGTGGGCAATATATAACTGAAAAGCTGGCTCCTTACCTAATGAAACCAACTAAAGCGGTTACACCTCTTCCATAAAAAATCCCCGCACTAGGCGGGGACAAAGAGTTGGAAGGAGCTAACTTCCGAGGAAAAGCAGATGAGACGTCTGCTTGCCCCGAGTATAAGTTAAATCCGCCACACCCGTAAACCTTTCACACCCTCTTCGATAACTATTTTTATCAAAACCTCCATCTTTAGCCTTTTTGCAACACGAATAACTTCCTTCTTGGCAGCGGTAGTATCAAGACAGGGCACAAAGAATGAGTACCCCGACTTAAAGTTTTTCCAGTTAATGCTATAGCTGTTCTGCTCTATCAGCATGGTCTTTAGCTGCCTCTACAAAAGTATCCATATCTATGAAGTCTGGGCTACGGCAATCAAATACAAGTGAATGTACCCCTGCAGATGCCATCTTCATGCCCTTAGTCATTCGCTTGTTCTCCGCTCCTATAAATATGCCTTTAGCCTTAAGCTGACTTAGAGTGTCTTTGTAATGAACCTGCCCTGCTACGCAGTCGGTACGGAAGTTCTTAGCCACAATAAACATCTTCTTGGTATCAGGTTCAAAGCGGATTATTAAGTCGCCTCTAGGCTCCTGTATGGGTGCAGCTTGCATTTTAGTGCGGCTATCTGCCTCATCATTAACCACAAGAATGTTTTGAATATGGCGGTTAATAAAGTCACCAATTACGGCTGATGCATTGTTTGCTGGAGGTTTAACATCTTCACGAATGCTCTTGAGCATGTTCTCAGTAGCCCATACGTATATGGCTTTCATGTCATAGTTAATCAGCCCTAGGTTTTTTGCAATCAATCCCCCTGCTATGTTGCAAGCAATGACGGCAGACCAAAACCGTTCCCTATTAGTCAGGTGCATCTCAGCATCAATCTTTGCTTGAATTGCGAGCAGTCCGCTGGTTGCCTCTTCTAGGTTGTTAACTAGGTAGCTACAGTAAATATCACCCGCATGCCCGTAGTTGTTCTTTAACTGCTGGTCAAACATCTCCTTAGCTAAGGCTGGCGAGATAATATTAGAGGGGTGAATCTGATACTCTAATAGACGCATCATCTCACCGTCGGGGCTATTCTTATGCACCCCAAGCTTTTCATAGAAGCTAGCGTTTGAACTGGCTAAAGATATAGTCTGCCAAGTCTGATCGTTAATCCGCATCTCATTTTTGTCTGACCTAGACCTGTTGGCACCCCGCCCTTGGGACATGCTGTAGGCTAAAGTTGAAAAGTCTGCTGGGCTGGTATTGGTAATCTCATCCACAGTAAACGGTAGGTTATTCATCACCCCTAGGTGGATCATCTTAGCCGCAAGGGTGTCTTTCCAAATAGCTGCTAGCTTGTCAGGGTGCCCATAAACACTGTTGCACATATACAACGCAGTCGACTTACCTGTGCCTGAGTCTTTATGGATGACATTTATGATTGCTCCGCTATGACCAGTAAACTTAAGAAGGGGCGCGCCAAATGCAGTAAGAGCAGCAAATGCATTAGCTTCTAATCCTGGCGCTCCATATAGATTGAATACCTCTTTCCATTTCTCTAACGTACCCATCGGGGTCATGTTGTCAGCAATCTGTTTAGTGGTACTAGACGGGGGGCTATGGAATATACCGTCTTTACTAATCTCTCTGTTACCAATAATAAACTTGCTTGTTTTATCAGCCCAACCAAATTGTTTTCTCATAAGTTCTGCCTTCTTCTTGTATTGCAACTCTTTAATAAATAACATTACAAACGTAGTCAATGCGTCCATCTGCTTAGCTAGTCCAGCTACACCCTTCTTAGCAAGCGCTTCTCTAACCCTATCTTTAGAAGCTATGATGGATAGCGGAATAGTAAACTCTCGTACACCATCTTGAGGTAGGTGCAACCTGAGCAGGGCTAACTCGCCAATATCAGGGTCTGGGTCTTCCATACGTTTGACTACGTATAAGTCATGCTCGTAAATGCATATAGGTTCAGATTCTTCATCGCCTTGAGTCATGACGTAGATACCACCGTTCTTCCCACGGAAATAAGGATGTGGGTAGTTAGGTATCTTATAAACTTCTATCTCATCGCCATCTGTTTCTTGGGTATCTGTTTCTTCTGCTCGTACTATTTCTTTGCCTAATACGATTGGCGACTTGATGCGACCTTTCCATGGGCAGGCTTCGCACCCACCAGGATTATTCTTTTCAAACGTAGCACAACTATGTGCATGCTCTGTGTGGCTAGCTTTAGATTCAGTATCGGCAGGGTCATAGTCAGGATACTTTTCAGACATCTTGTGAATGGCTGTTGCTCTGTCTACGCAACGATGAGCAATGGATAAAGCGTTGAACCATCTAGGTTCACTAATCGTATCTTGGTTTTGATAGCAATCTAAAAGCTGGGCACAACCCTCTCCATTTGCACTACGCATCATAATCTTGGAGAACTTGAACGTGCTATTAGACATCATTGCTTTAGCAAGCTCGCTCAACTCTTGGGTAGGACGTATTTGTTTTACTTCTTTTACACCTAACAAATCTTTGATTGCTTGATACTCTACGTCGGGAGCATCTGCTATTACTTCTACTGGCTTAGGTGGTTCATCTTTAAAGTTAAAGGTACCAGGTATTCTAAGGACACGGGCAGCTTCAAATACAGAAGCATCTACGTATAGTTTATGTATTACGCATAGTTCATTCAAACGAGCCGCAACTGGCTCCCACTCTTCACGGGTTACGGGCGTAACTAAAGGCCAATAAGCGTGTATGCCTCTACCTGAGTTAACAAGAAGGGGGCGGGGTAATCCAATTGTTTTGCAAAACTTTTGAAGTTCTTGTAAGCCTGTAGCTTGGTCAATGTAACCATCGGGTCTATTAGTCTTTTCGTTTACTAGCGCCTTGGACTCACCGCAATCTATGTCCATCCAAAAGGCTTTTATATCCTTGACGTTATCTTTAGTACGGTTATCGCTAGTCTTAAACTTGGAGCAACCAAAATACACTTCCCGTTTTTCATTTACAAATTTAGCTGCAAACTTATCTACTTCGGCACGAGTCTGAACGAGTTCTTGTACTACATTCTTTTTACCTTTTATACCAAGTACAGCAAACCAGCCATCGGGGGCTAGTATTCTGTCTAGTAGGTCAATATTAGTCATACTCGTCTCATCTATTGGGGGCAAAAAGGGGGGACTACTCCCCCCTCACCTTTCAGTGCTTTTATTACTTAAGTTTTGATTCTTTTATGTGCTTAGTAAAACTATTCAATAAGCTGGTCACTGACTTGGTGTACGTATCTTTAGGGTCGTAAGAACCTATAAACCAGTTGTATACAGTTTGTCTGCTAACCCCAATAGTGGTGGCTACGTCTGTAACTGAGATACCTAGTTTTATTGCCGCTTTACCAAGTGCAACGCCAAGCTTACTGCCATCAGCCCTTTTGTTAAGCTGAATAGTCTTGGCACTATAACCAATGCTCATTTTTAGTTGTCACTCCATGCACTAACAACGTCCGCTAGCTTCTGCTTAGGTGCGGCAGGGGGTGCTTCAGCTTTCTTGGAAGGACGTTTAACTGGCTCCTCAATGACTTCAACTTCTTCAACGTCTGCCACTTTAGGTGCCGCTGCTATTGGTAGCTTCTTAACACCATCTTGCTGGGCTACAGTAAGAGCAACCGCATTCTTAGACTCGGCAGTAGATTGAGCAGCAACTACAACATCAATCTCTTCGTCGTTCAAATGGCGAACTGCAGTAAATTGAAGAACGTCTGCAGTTTCATTCTCATCAAAGCGCATCTCGGTAACTACACGGTCAATGCTTTCTCCATTTGCTGGGAGAAACTTAGCGTAGCTTTCAAATGGATGAGTATTACCAACCCCTTTACCAAACAAAGATTTAGCTGGGATATTCATTTGATATACCTCACCGCTCATATCGTTCTCAAGCAACAAAGCTACACGACGCTGGAACTTACAAGCACGACCCTTACCATTTGCACCTGAGCCATCAATGTTCTGTGGGCAAGATACGCATGCATTTGATTGTGGGTTAGATGCTTTGGCATCAGGTACATCACCAAGATTAGACCAGCAATCAGGCAGGGTAGGGGCTGCATCAGGATCATAAGCCGTAGCGTAGAATTGACGAGATACCTTTGCTAATGCGTTAATAATGATAACGTTGATAAAGCCATCCTTGACCTTACCAGCTTCTTTACCATTTACTATGCGACGGAATACACCTTTGTTCATAGTAATACGACGGCTTGTAGAACCAGTATTGCCTGCTAGGGCTTTGGTTAATTCACTAACTTCTTGACTACGATTACCTACTGCATTTGTATCAGCTTTAAAAATTGATAAGTTGCTCATTTATTTGCTCCTTCTAACAACCACGGTGTATTTTCTGTCCGCTTGCAATCCAGCAGGTAACAGTTCGGGATTCTCTTCGAGAAACTGCTTAAGATTGGTTTGATGCAATCTTCTCTCGAGCAGGGGAAATGCATCATGTTCTTGTACAAACTGATACATAGAATCCCAATCCGTCGTCCAGTACCGTGTATCCACTTTACGAATGATTGTCCCTGCTGGGGTTTTAATACTGTCTGCGCCAAGCTCACTACAAACCGAAAGCATTTGTTCAGCCAGTAAATCTTGTTGCTCTTTTAGCTCGTTGTCTTGCTTTTCAAACTGCTCTTTCATCTCAGAACGCTTGTCACGAATCTTAATATAGATTTCTGCAAGTTTGTCTGTTGCTACATCCGTCTCGTTCATACTTAGCTCCTCAATACGAACATCTAGTATATCAACCACTTTGACTTTGTCAAGCTATATCTTCAATTTCTTTTCGATATAAGTCAATTATTTTTGTGTGGTTATCTATGTTGTTACTCAGCATGCTATACAACTTAGACTCTACTTCGCTACCTTTAATATGCACAATAGTCATTGGGTTCTTTTGCCCTGGTCTGTTAATACGTGCATTAGCTTGTAGATATGTTTCAACGCTGGTTACAGGAGCATACCAAATAATCACATTGGCAGCAGTTAGTGTTAACCCGTGCGATGCAGCTTGTGGCTGGATAATTAAAACCCTAATGTTTTCAGTCTCTTGGAAGTCTTTGATAATGTCATGCCGTTTGTTAACAGGAACTTGACCATTGATAACCGCACAAGGTATGCCTGCCGCTGTAAGGTATTTGTTTAGTAGTTCTATAGTATGAGTAAAGGGTACAAACACCAGGACCTTATGCGAAGCCTCATTAATAACTTCTTCAATAACCTTCAAGCGATTAGATACATCAAACTCTATGACTTCTCTAGTATCGGTATATATCGCACCGCCAGAGATCTGAAGGAGCTTATTGATATTAACCGCCGCATTGACCGAGGTTACTTGCTCACCATCTGCTGACATAATCATCAGCTTCTTTAGTACCCTGTAATACTTAAGTTGCTGAGGGGTAAGGGGGGCATCACGCTCAACATAGGTTACATCAGGCAAATCTAGACATTGGTTCTTCTCAAAACGAATAGCGGGTTGTAACACGTTATGTACTACTTCTTGGGCTTGTGGTTTTGGTATCCAACGATAAGTACCAACTTTGTACATGACTTGGTCACGGAACTGCCCGTAGAACTTAGGGGTACCCTCGGGGTTAATTATCTTGGCAAGACCAAACGCATCCACAGGGGACTGAGCCGCAGGGGTGCCAGTTAGCATCCATATACCTTTAACTTTGCCAGCTATTTCTTTTAAGGTTTTCCAACGGGTTGTCTGTGCATTCTTATAGGCACTAGCCTCATCAACTACGATTAAATCAAAGCCACCATTTAAGATGTCGTCCTTAACAATCTCCACCCCATCAAAGTTAATAATGACAAACTCAGAGCCGTTGTTAATTAGCTTTCGCCTTTGCTTAGCATCCCCATGGGCTACATCGCATGCACGATGTATGGCAAATTTAAATAGGTCTGCCTGCCATGCAGAACGCATGATGGATAAAGGGCAAATAACAAGCACACGATTAACTACCCCTAAGTTTATTAGGTAGTCCGCTGCCCATATTACGCTAGCCGTTTTACCAGTGCCCTGCTCGTTAAAGCAAAAAGCCTTGCGGTTTAGCGTAAGAAACTCAGAGGTTAGCTTTTGATGTGCAAAAGGTTTGAACTTCCCAGGCCAGTTATAGTCCGCTACGATGCTATTTTTTGGAGGCATTCCGCTTGACTGT
>Ga0114977_10001060_pt1 | contig 18054 bp, 14 predicted proteins | sample S_130805_MF_Meta_FD_87026 | JGI IMG/M metagenome (GOLD analysis project Ga0114977, IMG submission 87026) | Freshwater microbial communities from Lake Simoncouche, Canada to study carbon cycling - S_130805_MF_MetaG | ecosystem: Environmental > Aquatic > Freshwater > Lake | place: Lake...
CCGACCTCTCGGCATTCACGGTGGGGCAGCTCGCCCGCTCCAACGACCCGCAGGTGCTCGCCCGGCTCCAGGCCGTGTGGGGGAGCGTGCGGGCGACGCCCGCCGATCGCCAGGAGGAGTTCGAGCGGTGGCAATACGAACTCTACGCCTCCGCCGCGGAGCAGGCCGACCTGTCGCGTGGCCGGGCCACCTACGCGAAGACCTGCGGCAGCTGCCACATGCTGCACGGCGAGGGGGGGCGGATCGGGCCCGACCTCACCGGCTCCAACCGCGGTGATCTCGGGTATCTACTCTCCAACCTGCTCGATCCGAGCGCCATCGTCGGCCGCGACTACCAGACCACGATCGTGGTGACCGAAGACGGCCGGTCGATCGCCGGCATCGTCGTCCAGGAGACGCCTGCGAGCGTCACGCTGCAGACGCCGACCGAGCGGGTGACCGTGCCGCTCGACGAGATCGCCAGCCGCGTGCTGTCACCGCAGTCGCTGATGCCGGAGAACCAGCTCTCGCAGCTGTCCCGGGTGGACGCCCGCGACCTGATCGCGTATCTGCGGCACCCCACCCAGGTGCCCCTGCCCGCCGCCCCGTCGCCCTGAGACGGAACCCGGGTCAGGGCACCGGCATGCCGTCGGCCGACAGCATCAGGCGGTCCCACACCGACAGGCTCGTGGCAGTGCTGGGCCGGACCTCGATCGAATCCTCGATCCAGCGCACGGAGCCGTCGCTCATGCAGACGAACACGCCCCCCTGGTGCAGGCTGCGGGCGGTCGCCTGGCCCGACTCGGGCCGCCCCGCCGGTCCGTAGCATCCCATCGTGAGCACCACCAGCCGGTCGCTGCCGCCCGCCTCCGTCCTCACCTGGTCGCAGTTGAAGATGTCGTCCGCGAAGGGCTCGGCGCAGTTCGGGCCGTAGTTGTCACCGTCGATTCCGCCGTGGCCCCAGAGCGACGACGACGCAGCGACGCCGAGCGCCCAGACGCCTCGATTGTCGAACGGAAAGAGGCCGGTTCGGATCTCCGCGAGGAGCACGGTCTTCGAGGTCCCGTCCGAGACGTCCTGGATCCGCACGGCCCGGTTGAATCCCATCATCCCCCGCAGGAGGTTCCTGCCCCAGGCTTCCGGCGTCGATCCGGTGCGTCGGCTGGCCGGGTTGAGCACGCCGAGGCTCGCGTTGGCGGCGTAGTTTCCCCGGGCCCAGTTGTCGCCGAGCGCCGGCGTGTCCACACCCTGTGATCCCATGAACGGGCTGCCGTTGAAGGAGTCGGTCGGGCAGAGCAGCGCCGGCAGCCTCGTCGACCTCACGGCCTGATTCGAGGCATGCGCCGGCGAGACGCCGCGGTTGTAGGCGTCGGACAAGCGCTGCTCTTCGATACCCGGCAGCACCGACACCACCCAGCTCTCCCTGGCCACGGTGCCGTCGGCGTCGGACGGCGTGCTGCCGGGATCACCCTTGACCGCGGCCGGGAATTTCCGGTTCCCCGTCTCATACTTCAGCAGGGCGACAGCGATCTGCCTGATCTTGCTCTGGCACGACACCCGCCGCGCCGATTCCCGCGCGGCCTGGACCGCAGGCAGAAGCAATCCGATCAACACGGCGATGATCGCGACCACGACGAGCAGCTCGACGAGCGTGAACCCTTGACCGGGCTTCGTCCGCATCGGCTCGATGCTGGGCGGCGAATGCAACACGGGGTCTCTCATGGTCCTTGCCGGGGCGGCGGAACAAAAGCCACCGAAACATAGCAGCCGGTGCTCGGAGCACAGGTCCCGCGACCAACCGCCCACAACACGAATATCACTATGGAGGTATTGGACGTCGTGGTTGCTCACCCACACATCTACCACGGCCCAGACGGCGGCGTCGAACACGCCCCGGATGGCTGCTGCGACACGAGTGCCAATCCCCGCCTACCCCTGCACGGCCCGCCCCGCTATCTTCTGGCCGTCTCCGACACGCTCGATCTCGACGAGGGCGCCGCCGGCGCACTGCCCGAGTCCATCGTCCGCTTCACGGAGATCCCGAACGCGACCGAATTGCTGTCGCGGCTCGAACGGCTCGTCGCGGAGGCCTGATAACCCGCATGTGGTGGTACGCCCTCGACTGGCTCGTCAGCCTCGCGCTCTGCGGCCGCGTCATCATGCGCCGCCGGCCCGTGGGCGTCTCGCTCGCGTGGATCTCGCTCATCCTTCTGACCCACGTCTTCGGCGTCTTCACCTACCTGCTGTTCGGCGAGCTGCGCCTCGGCCGCGGCCGCGCCGCCCGCGCCCGTCGCATCCATGAGCCGTACGCCGTCTGGCTCCGCGCCCTCCCCGGCCGCTACCCCCGCGAATCCGACCCCGACCGCCCCGAGCCCGCCCTGGCGCGCATGATCCAGACCGGCATCGACGTGCCCGTCCTGCCCGACAACGCCCTGACCCTGCTTTCCACGACCGACGCCATCTTCGACGCCCTGATCGCCGACATCGACGCCGCGCAACACACCTGCCACCTCGCCTTCTACATCTGGTTCCCCGGCGGGTGGGGCGACAGGGTGGCCGACGCCGTCGAGCGCGCCGCCGCGCGCGGCGTCCGCTGCCGCGTCCTGCTCGACGCCATCGGCTCGGCCGCGTTCTTCAAGAGCCCGCTCCCAGCCCGCCTGCGGGCCGCCGGCGCCGAGGTCCGCGCCGCCCTGCCCGCCAAGCCCTGGCGCTTCCTCTTCGAGCGGCTCGACCTCCGCCTCCACCGCAAGATCGCCGCCCTCGACAACCAGGTCGCCTACACCGGCAGCATGAACCTCGTCGACCCCGCCCATTTCAAGCAGGACGCGGGCGTCGGCCAGTGGATCGACGCCATGGCCCGCCTCCAGGGCCCCGCCGTCGAGGCGCTCTCCGTCACGTTCGTCGAGGACTGGGAGCTCGAGACGGGCGAGGTCTGCGGCACCCTCGACCACAAGCCCGAAACCACGCCCCAGCCCGCCGCCGGCCCGTCCGACGTCCAGGTCGTGCCCTCCGGTCCGGCCGGCCACTCCGGGCTGATGAAGTCCATCCTGCTTCAGGTGATCTACGAGTCGCGCTCCGAACTGGTCCTCACCACGCCCTACTTCGTCCCCGACGAGGCGCTCGTGACGGCACTCGCCTCCGCGGCGCTGCGCGGCGTCGACGTCCACCTCGTCGTCCCCGCGAAGAACGATTCGAAACTCGTCGACCTCGCCAGCCGCGCCTTCGAAGGCGACCTCGCCGAGTCCGGCGTCAAGATCCACCTCTTCGAGGGCGGCCTGCTCCACACCAAGTCGATCACCGCCGACGGCCGCCTCTCGCTCTTCGGCTCGCTCAACCTCGACCCTCGCAGCCTCGACCTCAACTTCGAAATCACCCTGGCCGTCTACGACCCCGACTTCACCGCCCGCCTGGGCGCGCTCCAGCAGACCTACATCCAGGACTCCCGCCCCTTCGACCTCGCCGTCTGGCGGGCCCGCCCCTTCACCACCAAGTTCGCCGAGAACACCGCCCGCCTCGCCGGGCCGCTGCTGTGAAACGGACTCGAGCCGTGGGCCTCGAATCCTCGTTTGCGGCCCACGACCACGTCCGGCGTGCGGGAGACGGTCTGCGCCGACGCCACGAAATCGCCGCCGCAGGGCGGGAACGAGCGGGCCGCGTCCGCTGCGCCCCAGACCCGCTTGGGGGCGGCTCGGCCGCTTCGCTACACTCGTCTGCCACGGCCGAGGCCGATGCATGAAGGCCTTCACCGATCTCTACTGGCGGCTCGACGCCACGACGAGCACCTCCGAAAAGGTCGCGGCCCTCCGCGACTACTTCGCCGCCGCGCCCCCCGCCGATGCGGCCGCCGCACTCGGCGTGCTCTCGGGAGCGCGACAACTGCGAAGCGTGTCCACGAGCCAGCTCCGCGCGTGGGCCGCCGACGTCACGGGCCTGCCCGCCTGGCTCGTCGAGGAGTGCTACGCGCACGTTGGCGACCTCGCCGAGACCCTGGCCCTCGTGCTCCCCGAGCCCGAGATCGCCACGGACGAGCCGAGCGATCGCGGCCTCGCCGAGATCATGCGGACCACGATCCACGACCTCCGCGGCGCCGACGACGCCCGCACCCGCGAGGTGGTGACCGCGGTCTGGCGGCGGCTCGCCCCCCGCGAGCGAATCGTCTGGCACAAGCTGCTCACCGGCGGGCTCCGCGTGGGCGTGTCGCGGACGCTCGTGGCCCGGGCTCTGGCCGAGATGGCGGGCATCGATCAGGCCGAGATGGCGCACCGCCTGATGGGCGGGCCGCCGGCTGATGCCGACGCCTTCGCCCGGCTGCTCGCGCCGGAAGCCGCCGCCGACAGCCGGCGGCCCTATCCGTTCTTTCTCGCCTCGGCCCTCGACCGCACCGCCGTGGAGCACGTGGCGGAGGACCTCGGCGACGTGGCCGAGTGGCAGGCCGAGTGGAAGTGGGACGGGATGCGGGCCCAGCTCGTCCGCCGCGGTGGCGACGCCACGGTCTGGAGCCGCGGGGAGGAACTCGTGAACGACGCGTTTCCCGAGATCGCGGCCGCGGCCGCCGGTCTGCCGCCGGGCACCGTGCTCGACGGCGAGCTGCTCGCCGTCTGCGACCGCCGCCTGCTGCCGTTCGCGACGCTCTCGAAGCGGGCGAGCCGCAAGACCGTCACGAAGAAGATCCTCGCCGAGGTGCCGTGCCTGTTCGTGGCCTACGACCTGCTCGAGGCGGAGGGCGTGGACCTGCGGGAGATGCCGCTCGCGGAACGGCGGCGGCGGCTGGAGACCCTCGTGGCGACGCCGTTTACCGACCTGATCGCCGGCACCGCCGCCGCCGACGGGTCGCGCCTCTTTCTGTCGCCGCTCGTGGCGGGGGGCTCGTGGGCCGATCTCGCAGCCCAGCGGGCCGAGTCGCGAGCCCGCGGTGTCGAGGGCCTGATGCTCAAGCGGATTGCGAGCGGGTATGCCGTGGGCCGCACGCGGGGCGACTGGTGGAAGTGGAAGGTCGAGCCGCTGGAGATCGACGCGGTGCTCCTCTACGCCCAGGCGGGCCACGGCCGCCGGGCGGGTCTCCATAGCGACTACACGCTCGGCCTCTGGAACGACGGGAGACTCGTGACCGTGGCGAAGGCCTACTCCGGCCTCACCGACGCCGAGATCGTGGAACTCGACCGGATCGTGCGGGCAACGACGCTCGAGAAACACGGGCCCGTGCGGATCTGCCGGCCCACGGTCGTGCTGCAACTCGCCTTCGAGGGCGTGTCGCTTTCGACCCGGCACAAGTCGGGCGTGGCGGTGCGGTTCCCGCGGATCGTTCGCTGGCGAAAGGACAAGGAGCCCGCCGACGCCGGCACGGTCGCCGACCTCAAGCGGATGATCCCGGCGGACGGCTGACCAGGGCCGCGTCAGCAGCAGCCCGTGCCGTCCACGCCGCACTTCTCCGGCGCGAGACACGCCGTGTGCTTCGTGCCGAGATGGAAGAGCAGGCCCGCGGGCGTCAGTTCGACGCCGCCGATCGGATACTGCGAGATCACCCCCTCCTCGTATTCGACCTCCACCGGCAGATCGTCCGTCTGGAGCAAGGGGCCGGCGATCCGCATGATCGACGCCAGCTTCGTGGTCTCCAGACGATGGTCGACGTCGCTCGCCACCCACACCTGCAGCAGGCACGAGGTCTGCGAGCGGACCGTGCCGCCGCAGTCGATGAAGTCTTTGCGGAGCCGGCCCACCTCCGTGATGTGGTAATGCGCCGGCACGAACGACCGGTCGGGCAGCATCCAGTGCATCCGCACCCCGGGATGACGGTCGAGAAGGTCGTGGAACTCACGAATCGTCACGGGCACCTCCGGATGGTTCGGCATCAAGTTCGGCGAGCAGGTCCTGCACCTTTCGCCCGATCAGATCGCGGACCTCCCGAAACGCTTCGGGCGTCATGTCGCGCGGATCTGGGATCTTCCAGTCCACCCTGCGGCGGGCCAGCACGAGCGGACACGCGTCGCCGCACCCCATCGTCACAGCCACGTCGGCCTCGCGACCGTTGAAGGCGGTCTCGCCGCTCCCGGGGCTCCTGAAACGACTACAGTACCGGAAGGGACTCGAGGGCCGAAATCGGAGTGACGGAGTGGCGACGCGACGACCGACCACGGAGAGGCCGCGACACGACCGCCCCACCGCTCCAGCGGACGCCGCCCAGGGGTTTCGCCACTGGTTCGCCGCCCGCGGCTGGACGCCGTTTCCGTTTCAGGAAGAAGTCTGGCGGGCGGTCGCCGCCGGCGAGAGCGGCGTGCTGCATGCCCCGACCGGCACCGGCAAGACGCTCGCGGCGTGGCTCGGCGCCGTCGGCCGCTCGACGGCGGTCGCGGCCGCGGGAGACGGCACGCCACCCGCCGGCCTCCGCGTGGTCTGGATCACGCCGCTCCGCGCCCTCGCCGCCGACACCGTGCGGGCGCTCGAGGAGCCGCTCGCCCGCCCCGGGGCCGTGGCCGCAGGCTGGTCGGTGGGCCTCCGCACCGGCGACTCGTCGGCCGCCGACCGCCGCCGGCTCCGCGAGAACTGGCCGACGGCGCTCGTGACCACGCCCGAGTCGCTCTCGATCCTGCTCTCGCTCGACGACGCCCACGAGATCTTCGGCTCGCTCGAGACCGTGATCGTGGACGAGTGGCACGAGCTCCTCTCCACCAAACGGGGCGTGCAGACCGAGCTCGCCCTCGAGCGGCTGCGGTCGCTCCGCCCCGGGCTCGCGACCTGGGGCCTGTCTGCCACGCTCGCCAACCTCGACGACGCCGTCACGGCGCTCGTGGGCCCGTCGCGCGCCGGCCCGGCCCGCGTCGTGTCGGCGGCGATTCCGCGGACCCTCCGGATCGAGACCCTGATCCCCGAGCCGATGGAGCGGTTTCCCTGGGCCGGCCACATGGGAATGCGGCTCCTGCCGCAGGTGGTGGCAGCGATCGACCGGGCCACGACCACGCTCGTGTTCACCAACACCCGCTCGCAGGCAGAGCGGTGGTTCGACGCGATCGTGGCGGCGCGGCCCGCCTGGAAGAAGACGATGGCCCTCCACCACGGTTCCGTCGATCGCGAACTCCGCACGCAGGCGGAGGCCGGGCTCCGCCGCGGGAAGATGAAGTGCGTGGTGGCCACCTCGAGCCTCGATCTCGGCGTCGATTTCGGACCGGTCGAGCAGGTGCTGCAGGTGGGCAGCCCGAAGGGCATCGCCCGGCTGCTCCAGCGGGCCGGCCGCAGCGGCCATGCCCCCGGCGCGACCAGCCGACTCGTCTGCGTGCCGACGCACGCGCTCGAGCTGATCGAATGCGCCGCGGCGCGGACCGCCGTGGCCGAGGGCACGGTCGAGGCCCGCCGGCCGCTCGAGCTGGCCCTCGACTGCCTGGCCCAGCACATCGTCACGGTCGCCTGCAGTGGCGGCTTCCGCGAGGCCGACCTGCTCGCCGAGGTCCGCCGCACCCGCGCCTTCGCCGACCTCGACGACGCCTCGTGGCGCTGGGCGCTCGACTTCGCGGCCCGCGGCGGCCCGGCGCTCGCGGCCTATCCCGACTACGCCAAGATCGTGGAGCGGTTCGGCCGCTGGTACGTGGCCAGCAAGGCGATCGCCCGGCGGCACCGGATGAACATCGGCACGATCGCCGGCGACGCCACCGTCGAGGTGAAGTGGCTTCGCGGTGGCCGGCTCGGCACGGTGGAGGAGTCGTTCATCTCGCGGCTCAGCGAGGGCGACCGCTTCCTGTTCGCGGGCCGGCCGCTCGTGCTCTTCCGCTTCGACGGCCTCACCGCGTGGGTGAAGCGAAGCCGCGTCACGGCGGCCCTGCAGGTGCCGCGGTGGAACGGCGGCCGGATGCCGCTCTCCACCCTGCTCTCCTCCGCCATTCTCGACCTCGTCCGCGACGCGACCCAACCGGGCGGCGGCAGAGCGGCGCCGCGGGAGGTGGCCGCGGTGCTGCCGCTCCTCGAGATCCAGGCGCGGTGGAGCCGGCTGCCCGACCGCGACTCGCTCCTCGTCGAGCGCTGGACCGGTCGCGATGGTCACCACGCCTTCGTGTTTCCCTTCGAGGGCCGGCTCGTGCACGAGGGACTCGCGGCGCTCGTGGCCTGGCGGATCGCCCGCGCCAAGCCCGCCACGCTCACCTTCGCCTGCACCGACTGGGGCTTCGAACTGGCCGGCCGCGACGCCGACATCGCCGACGAGCGGACGTGGCGGCAGCTGCTCTCGCCGGCCAACCTCCTCGAGGATCTCCTCGCCTGCCTCAATACGACCGAAATGGCCCGCCGTCACTTCCGCGAGATCGCCCGCGTGGCCGGCTTGATCGCCGGGGGCCGGAAGAGCGATCGCCAGACGCAGGCTTCGGCCGGACTCATGTTCGACGTGCTCGCCGAACACGACGCTGGCAACATGCTCCTTGCACAGGCCCGCCGGGAGGTGCTGGAGCAGCAGTTCGAGTTTCGCCGGCTGGCGGAGGCCCTCGACGCGATCGCGGCCAAGGACATCCGCATCGTCGAGACCCGGCGGATCAGCCCGCTTGCCTTCCCGATCTGGGCGGAGTTCGTGCAGTCGCGGCTGACAACGAAGGATTGGCTCACGCGGATCGCCGACATGGCCCGCGAGCTCGAGCAGGAAGCCGGCGGCCGGTGACGCGGCGGTCCGCGGGCGGCTCGGGCCGCCGGTTCCAGAGTGGCCGCCGGTTCCAAAGTGGCCGCAGGTTTTCAACCTGCGGATTCCCACCGCGGGGCACCGCACCGCTCGGAACCGCCCATGCCCGTCGCCGGACGTTCGCCACGGCCCTCCAGGCCGCGGCTCTCTGCATGTCCGCTGCGCTTCGCCATCCTGGCTACGCTTGCTCCCATAGCCCGGCTCTCGGGCACGGGCAGCCCCTCGCTCCGGTTTTCCAGTCGCCGCCGTTTTCCAGTCGCCGCCGGTTCCAAAGTGGCCGCAGGTTTTCAACCTGCGGATTCCCGCCTCGTGCGCCAGCCCGAGCCTGACCACCTTCCCTGGGGTCGCCGGACTCCTATCGATCGTGTAAGAAATGCCGCGAGGCCCGACCTTGCTCATCGACATCGCTCCACCGCCGCCAGTCGCCGACAGCCCGGCCGACGTCCTCCTGCTGGCCGGGCGTGCGGCCTTCCTCCCGAGCACCGCCACGCTCCTCGTGGCCGATCTGCATCTGGGCAAGGCGGCCACCTTCCGCAACGCCGGCATCCCGGTGCCCGAGGGCTCGGCGCAGGCCGATCTGGCCCGGCTCGAGCGGCTCGTCCGCGACACCGCAGCCCGGCGGCTGATCGTGCTCGGCGACCTGTTCCATGCCCGCAGCGGCTGCACGCAGGCGGTGTTCGACGAGTTCGCCGCGTCGCGGGCCCGGATGCCCGGCACGGAGGTGCTGCTGATCCCGGGCAACCACGACCGGGCCATCGGCAAGATCCCGGCGTCGCTCGGCATCGACTCCTGCCTGCGGACGCACGACGAGCCGCCGTTTCACTTCGTGCACGAGCCGGCGACCGACCTGCCCGAGCCGGGCCGGACGTGCTTTACGATCGCGGGCCACCTCCATCCGACCGTGGTGCTCCGCTCACCCTCGGGCGACCGGATCACGGAACGCTGCTTCGTGGCCGAGGAGGCGACGCTCGTGCTCCCGGCCTTCGGCTCGTTCACCGGCGGCCATCGGATGCGGCACGCCGACGGCCTGCGGCTCTGGATCGCCCGCGACGACGGCGTGGCGGACGTCACGCGGCTGGCGGAGTTCACCGCCAAGGGCGACTGACGACAGCCCGGGCCGTCAGGTGAAGATGGTGCAGGTTGAAAACCTGCACCCACTCCGGTCGAAAGTGGCCGCAGGTTTGTAACCTGCGGATGCGCAGCCACCGTCATGCTTGTGCAGGTTGAAAACCTGCACCCACTTTGAAAACCTGCACCCACTTTGAAAACCTGCACCCACTTTGAAATCCTGCACCCACTTTTGGAAACCTGCGGATGCGCTCACGCCGACTCCCGCTCGCGAAACGCGACGTGCAGCCGGTCGAGCAGGTCGCGGGCCGTCATCGACACCTGACCGAGGTCCGCCGCCGCCACGTCGCCCGCCCGGCCATGCACCCAGGCCGCCAGCCGCGCCGCCTCCAGTGGCGGCATGCCCTGGGCGAGGAGCGCCGCGGCCACGCCGGTGAGCACGTCGCCAGTGCCCGCGGTCGCCATGCCGGGATTGCCCGTCACGTTGCGGCCCTCGCGCTGCCCGTCGGTGACGAGCGTGCCCGCTCCCTTGAGCAGGATCACACCGCCGATGGCCGCGGCCATCCGGCGGGCTTCCGCTTCGAGAAACCCCCGATCGCCAGACTCTGGTGCCGCCGGGTCGCGGCCGAGCAGCCGCAGCATCTCCCCCGCGTGCGGCGTGAGCAGCCGCGGGCCGGCATGCTGGGCCAGGGCGTCGGCCGGGGAGAGCGCCCACAGGGCGTCGGCGTCGAAGACGGCCGGCATGGCGAGGTCTCGCCAGAGCGCGAGCACGATCCCGCGGACCGCTTCCGATCGGCCGATGCCGGGACCGACCGCCACCGCGTCCGCCCGCCCGGCCTGCTCGACGAGCGCGGCCAGCGCCCCGCCGGCGAACCGGCCATCGGCGGCGGCCGGCAGGCCCCGTGTCATCACGCAGGGATCGAACCCGGCCGCAATCCCCACAACCAGATCGGGCACCGCGAGCTCCACGAGCCCCGCGCCGCTCCGCAGCGCTGCCATGGCGGAGAGCGCCGGCGCCCCCGCCATGCCCGCGCTGCCACCGATCACCAGCACGCGGCCGAAGTCGCGCTTGCTTGCCTCCGCGGAGCGAGGGGGCAACCGCGGCGGTTCGGGAGGCAGAAGCGGCATGAAACGGTCTCCGGCGTGGACACCGGCAGGGCGGACCCTCGGCGACGGTTCCAAAGTGTGCCGCAAACGGCAGCCATGCGATAGCGGCGAGGATTACGGCGCCGAGCCGCGCCAGCCCCGTGATTACCTTGACGCCCGCGGTTCACAAGGGCTACCCTCGCCGCAAAACCAGCCGGGTTTCGGCCGCCCCCCGGGCCGCCCGATCCGGCCCGCGTCGCCGCCCCCCGGGCGGCCCCCCAGGAGACCGTATCGCATGTCTGCCGCTCCCAATCCCGGCGACCTCTTCGAAGTGAAGAAGGTCCGCCGGCTGATCGAGCTCATGAAGGAGCACGACCTTTCCGAACTCGACCTCAAGCAGGGGGACAACCGGGTGCGGATTCGCCGTGGTGGCGAGGTGGTGGCCTACACGGCTCCCGCGGCGGCCCCCGCCAGGCCGGGTGCGGCCGGACCGGCCCCGACGGCGGGCGGCGAGCCTGCCGCGCCAGATCGCACCATTGTGATCAAGAGCCCGATGGTCGGCACGTTCTACAAGGCCAGCGGGCCGGATACCGCTCCGTTCGTCAAGGTTGGCGACCGGATCGGTCCCGAGAAGACCGTCTGCATCGTCGAGGCCATGAAGGTCTTCAACGAGATTCCCGCGGGGGTGTCGGGCCAGGTGGTGGCGATCCTCGTCGAGAACGGCGCCCCGGTCGAGTTCGGCCAGCCGCTCATCAAGGTCGATCCCGAGGGCTGATCCGCGCCTCGCGCGGCATCCCTCGAAGCCCGCCCGTGGAGATTCCATGTTCAAACGGATCCTGATTGCGAACCGCGGCGAGATCGCCCTCCGGGTGATCCGCGCCTGCCGCGAGCTCGGCGTCGAGACGGTGGCGATCTACAGCGAGGCCGACCGCGGGGCCCCCTACCTCGAGCTCGCCGACGAGGCGATCTGCGTGGGCACCGCCAAGGCGGCCGACAGCTACCTGCGGATCGACCGCGTGATCAGCGCCGCCGAGATCGGCAACGTGCAGGCGATCCATCCGGGCTACGGCTTCCTCTCGGAGAACTCGCACTTCGCCGAGGTCTGCCGCTCCTGCGACATCGGCTTCATCGGCCCCACGCCCGAGGCGATGGAACGGGTGGGCGACAAGAACTCCGCCCGGGCGTTGGCCCGCGAGGCGGGCGTGCCCACCGTGCCCGGCAGCGACGGGCTGATCGCCAACGAGCAGGAGGCGGTGCGGATCGCCAAGGAGATCGGCTTTCCGGTGCTGCTCAAGGCCACGGCCGGGGGCGGCGGCAAGGGGATGCGGGTGGCCGCCAACGACCTGGCGCTCGCCAGCGCCTGGCAGCAGGCCTCGGCCGAGGCGCAGGCGGCGTTCGGCAACCCCGGCATCTACATCGAGAAATACGTCGAGCGGCCGCGGCACGTCGAAATCCAGATCCTCGGCGACCAGCACGGCAACATGTTCCACCTCTGGGAGCGCGACTGCTCCACCCAGCGGCGACACCAGAAGCTGATCGAGGAAAGCCCCTCGCCACGGCTCCCGCAGGCGATCCGCCAGAAGATGGCCGATGCGGCCGTGCGGCTGGCGAAGACGGCCGGCTACTACTCGGCCGGCACCGTCGAGTTCATCGTCGACCAGCAGGACAACTTCTACTTCATCGAGGTCAACGCTCGCATCCAGGTCGAGCACCCGGTGAGCGAGATGGTGACGGGCATCGACCTCCTCAAGGCGCAGATCCGGGTCGCCGCGGGCGAGAAGCTCGACCTGAAGCAGGCCGACATCAAGCCCCGGGGCCACGCCATCGAGTGCCGGATCAACGCCGAGGACCCCGCCGCCAACTTCCGCCCCTGCCCCGGGCGGATCGACCGGATCATCGCGCCGGGCGGCTTCGGCGTCCGCTGGGATTCCCACGCCACCACCGGCTACGTCGTGCCCCCCTACTACGACTCGCTCGTCGGCAAGCTGATCGTCCACCAGCCGACCCGCAAGGAGGCGATCGCGACGATGATCCGCGCCCTCAAGGAGCTGCGGGTCGAGGGCATCAAGACGACCGTGCCGCTCCATCTCGAGGTCCTTTCCAACACCGCCTTCCACGAGGCCCAGGTCGACACCACCTTCGTGGAGCGGATGCTCGCCGGCTGATCTTCCCAGGAGTCTTCGATGCCCGAGTCCCTCGCCCGCCCCGACCGCGCCACCCACCACTTCCGCCGCGTCGCGATCCTGTTCGCCGGCGGCCCCGCCCCGGGCGCCAACGCGGTGATCTCCACCGCCGCCACCTCCTTCATGCGCGAGGGCACGGAGGTGATCGGCATGAAGCACGGCTATTCGTCGCTGGCTGATTTCACCCCGGCCAAGCCGCTCGTCGAGGGCCGCGACTACATCAAGATCACCCCCGAGTTCCTCAAGCGCACCCGCAGCGGCCAGGGGATCATGATCGGCACCGCGCGGACCAATCCCGGCAAGCACGTCTCGCACCCCAGCCACTTCGAAGACGCCGAACGCGTGCAACCGCTGAAGAACGCCTACGAGGGGCTTCGCTCGCTCGGCGTGGAGGCGCTGATCTCGATCGGCGGCGACGACACCCTCAAGACGGCCAACAAGTTCAAGCTCTACCAGGACCGCCTCCCGGCCGACGCCAAGCGAATCCCGGTGGTCCATCTGCCGAAGACGATCGACAACGACTACATGGGGATCGACTTCACGTTCGGCTACTTCACCGCGGTGGACACGCTCGGCGGCGAGATCCGCAACCTCCTCTACGACGCAGAGGCGAGCCGTTCCTACTTCCTCTGCGAAACGATGGGCCGCAGCGCCGGCTGGCTCTCCTACGGGGCCGCGATCGCCGGCGAGGCCAGCCTCGTGATCAGCGTGGAGGACATCCACGGGAAGTACCGCGGCGAGGAGACGATCACCGACGCCGAGGGCCAGACGAAGATCAAGCCGGTGATGAACATCGACGCGGTGATCGGCCGGATCGTGAAGACGATGCGGGTCCGTGAGGAGCAGGAGGGCAAGCCCTACGGCGTGATCGTGATGGCCGAGGGGCTCGCCGAATACCTGCCTGCCAAGGCCCTCGAGGGCATCCCCCGCGACGAACACGGCCACATCTCGATCTCGCACGTGCAGCTCGGCAAGATGTTCGCCAAGCTCGTGTCGGACGAGTTCAAGAAGCAGACGGGCCGCTCGCGGAAGGTGGTGGGCCTGCAGCTGGGCTACGAGGCCCGCTGCGCGAAGCCGCACGCCTTCGACGTGATGCTCGGCAGCCAGCTCGGCGTGGGCGGCTACCGGGCCCTCGCCGAACGGGGGCTCAACGGCGTGATGGTGAGCGTGTCGGGCCAGCTCGACCTCAACTACGTGCCGTTCGAGGAGTTGGTCGATCCCAACACGCTCGTGACCGTGGTCCGCTACGTGGAGCGCGGCTGCGACTTCCACAAGCTGGCCCGGTTCCTCGAGACCTACGTCAACGAGTAGCCTGGCCGCACGAGTGGCCGCAGGTTTTCAACCTGCGGTTTCCTGCCTTCCTCAGCTTCGCTTCGCACCTTCGCGAAAACGCTGCCGATACCGCGACGGGGTCATGCCGAAGTGCCTGCGGAAGCTGCGGCTGAAGTAGTTGGCATCGGGCCAGCCGGCGATCGCACCGACGTCCCCGATTGCCAGATCGTCGCGCCGCAGCAACGTCGTGGCCACCTCCAGCCGCCGGCGCGTCACATAGGCCATCGGGGGAAGGCCCACGGCGGCCCGGAACAGCCTGGAGAAATAGGTTGGCTCCACCGCGGCCCGGGCGGCAAGCAGCGGCAGCGTCCACTCGTCTCCCGGCGCATCATCGATGCACTTGAGCGCCACGGCGACCGCCCGCTGAGCACGAACGTTGCCCGCTGAAGTCGTTGACGGCCGCGGCGTGTTTCGCGCCAGAAGGCTTAGAATCTGGATCAGCAGGCCCACATGGTCGCCGAAGCGACTGTGAGGCTCGATGCGGGCCAGGTCGCAGAGATCATTCAGCAGCCGGCGACAGGCTGCGAACTCCGCCGACGGAAGGCGGAGCGCCACCATGCCGCGTTGGCGGGGCGAGAGGGGCAAGGCCCAGAGCAGGTTGCCGAGATACGGTTCGTCCGCCATCCATCCGAGTTCCCTCCCGAGCAGTGCGGTGTCGAAGCAGCAGTTGTAGAGCGACAACCCCTGCACGTCGGCATAACCATGCCACGCCCCTGGCCGGAACAGATACACGTCCCCGGCCCTGGGCCGAAACTCGCCGAGGACGGTCTGGTGCCGGCAGGTGCCGGCGGCGATCACGGCGATTTCCACGAACTCGTGGTCATGCACACCATAGTTGCCGTGGTTGGGGTTCCACTTGGCCACGATTCGCCGCACGGCTTGGTGGTAGGACTTCCACGCCAGAGGCTGCCGTGCCGGCGGGCCGGACACGGACCGTGAGGCCCCAGAGTTCAATTGTGTGCTAGTGGTCATCGTTGGAATCCTAACACTCGCCGAAACCCGCTGCTACTGTTTCCGCACGGGCAACGAGGGCCGTCGGCCCGCCGAGCAACGTGAGGGATTCCGAGATGGATGTGGTGCGGGGTCGTGTTCGGGCCGCCCTGATCGGCGAGCAGCCGATGTTTTTACAGCCTTTGGCCCACTGGCTGTCCAGCGAGCGGGGCATCGAGACGTCGTTCATCGGAGGCCGCGACTCCTGCCCTGTGGCCCAGTGCGTGGCCTGGGCTCCGGATGTGGCGGTCGTGGACCAGCAGTCTGGCAACGGCTCGCTGGCCTCGATGGTGGCCGCGCTGCGTGCGGCACTCCCCGGAACCACGGTCCTGCTTCTGGCCGAAAACGCGACCCCTGAAACCAGAGAGGCGGCTGCCGCGTCGGGGTGCGACGGGCTTGTCGCCAAGGATGGGTCGGCCGAAAGCCTGGCGGTGGCCCTCCTCGCCGCCCGCCATGACGCCACCTCGGCTCCCGCCGCCCTCACGACGATCCACGCCACTGCACCAGGGCGGTCGCTGCGACTCACAGTTCGCGAGCGTGAGGTTCTCTATCTTCTGGCAGGGGGCACGAGCACGGCGGCCATCGGCCAGCGGCTCCACATCGCCCGCAACACCGCCCGCGCGCACGTGCAGCGGGTGATCGAGAAGCTCGGCGCCCACTCGAAGCTCGAAGCCGTCGCCGTCGCCCGACGAACGGGCATCATCAACTCCTGAGATTCATCCGAAGGAAACCCATGCAACACCACACAGCCCCCAAAGACACAGCCCGCCGTCCACGGTGGATCGCATCCGCTCTCACCGCCCTCCCGCTGCTCGCGGTGGCCGCGGCCGCATGTCTCGGGCCCGCGATCCACGGGGACGAGCCGCCGGCCACGTCCGGGCAGGCTGTCACCGGCCCTGGCGGCTATCGACTGTTCGTCGGTATCGTCGGCAATCCCTCGGTGCCCGACATCTCCTGGAGCGACGAGGAGCTGACGCGCATCAAGCAGCTCGGCGTCAACATGGTGCAGCTGTCGATCGCCTGGGGTGGCAAGCCGGCGGGCGAGGTTTTGAATCTCGAGGACCTCAACGCCGAGCAACGGGAGAAGTTCAAGTTCCGCATCGCGCAAGCGAAGAAGCACGGGCTCAAGACCATCGCCCACTTCGGGATTCCCAGGATGGTGAACTTCAACCCGGTGCGGCCGGCCTGCATCCTCGATCAAGCCGTGCAGACGAAGTACCGAGACCTCCTCAAGGAGTTCATGGTCTCGTTCCCAGAGGTCGACGACGTGCTCGTCTACACGTTCGACCAGCAGGCATGGCTGTGCAGCGAGTTCGGCCCCTGCCCTCGTTGCAGCGGCATTCCACTCGACGCCCGCCTGCCGGCCTTTCTCAACATGCTCAATGAAACGATGCAGTCGGTCAGGCCGAACACCCGGCTGTGGTGGAAACCGTGGGAACTTTCCAAGGGGCAGGTGGTGGCGATCCTCGACGACGTGAAGCCCGCCCATTTCGGACTGGTGCTCAACCCCTCGAGCAGCAACGAGGTCTACCCCTTCAACGACCGCTCGTTCAAATCCGACCTCGGCGTGCGGCGGCTCGTGCAGATGGCCGAGGAACGCGGCATTCCGGTGCTCGGTGAGTTCGACCACACCTTCTACAAGCCGCTCTACCTCTTCGAAGACTTCTTCCCGCGCCTGATCTACGAGCAGATGGTCGGCTGGAAGGAAATGAAGGGGATCGTCGGCGTGAAGGAGTACTACGGTTTCGCCCCCGCGACGTTCTCCGTCAATGCCGCGATGCTCGAGACCTGGATGCGGTCACCGGATGCGTCGCTGGACACCCTGCTCGCGGAGATTGCGGCGCCCTACGGCGCGAAGGCAGCCCCGTTGGTGATCCAGGCGTGGGAGTACGTGGCCCGTTCCGTGGAGGCCTACCCGTGGGACACCACCTACCTGATCGGCCCGATGGGGCTCGACCGCCCCTGGGACGGCGGCCACGACTGGGAGCCCGTCACCATCCCCAACGCCACGTGGGACACGCCGATCTGGAAAGCCAACCGTAAGGGCAACTTCATGCTCACGGAGGAGCCCAAGGCTCATCCGTGGGTCTTCGAGGATGCCGGCCTGCGCCTCGAGGATTCCGCCGCCCTGGGCTTCAAGGCTGTGGCACTCTACGACCAGGCGATCGCCGCCGGTGGCGACCGGGCCGACGATCTCCGCATCCAGCGGGAGATCGTCTTCAAGACGTCGAGGTCGCTGCGGGCCAAGGGAATCCATTTCCTGCTCACGCTGGCCGCCCAGGATGCCCGCATGGTGCAGCACGACGACAAGCAGTTTGCGATCGTCGCCAAGCGGATCGAAAGCCTGCTCGAGCGGGATGTCGCCAACCAGGGCAGCCGTCCGGAGGTGGTCGCGAAGCTCGCCGAGTTCCGCCGGGATCCGCGGGCCTGGATCACCACCAACCTCGCCCCCCGATCCTACGAGACGAAAGCCTCCCCCGACTGGAGCAAGTGGATCCCGCGACAGGACTGATGAGGCTCCCCAGCGTTACGGGGCGGTGAGCGCGGCCCGGTAGGCTTCGACCTTCGTTCGCATCTCATCGAGCCGGGCGGCGTGGTCCGGCAGCGCACTGAGATCAACCGACTCGCCAGGATCGACCTGCAGGTCGAATAGTTGTTCCACTACCGGGCTCTGGCTGAAATACCGGTTGTATTTCCAGCGTGCTGAGCGGATGCCTTCGCTCGGAGCGATCCGGCCATCGGCCGTCCACGTGAACTCGTGGTAGA
>Ga0114977_10001064_pt1 | contig 18036 bp, 19 predicted proteins | sample S_130805_MF_Meta_FD_87026 | JGI IMG/M metagenome (GOLD analysis project Ga0114977, IMG submission 87026) | Freshwater microbial communities from Lake Simoncouche, Canada to study carbon cycling - S_130805_MF_MetaG | ecosystem: Environmental > Aquatic > Freshwater > Lake | place: Lake...
AGAATTAAAGCTGCCATTGCCACCTTAAAAAAAATCATAAACGATGGTGGAAGTATAGTCTTAATGAGTCATTTAGGTCGCCCTAAAGAGGGTCCAACGAATAAATATTCACTTAAACATATTATTTCTGAATTATCTAAAGAACTTTCTGTTCCAGTTTTGTTTGCAGATAATTGTGTTAACGAAGATGCTTTTTCAAAATCTTCTGCTTTAAAAAATGGTGAAGTTTTGTTATTAGAAAATTTACGTTTTTACAAAGAAGAAGAAAAAGGTGATGAAGAATTCGCAGCAAAATTAAGTAAGCATGGACATATTTATGTGAACGATGCGTTTGGTTCGGCTCATCGGGCTCATGCTTCTACCGAAGTTATCGCAAAATACTTTGACGTAAATTCTAAATGTTTTGGATATTTAATGGCAAGCGAGATAGCAAGCATTGATAAAGTAATTAATCAAACTAAAACCCCTTTTACAGCAATTGTAGGAGGAGCAAAGGTGAGTGATAAAATTTTAATTATCGAACAATTAATGTCAAAGGCAAACAATATTTTAATTGGTGGGGGTATGGCATTTACATTCGTAAAAGCAATGGGCGGCAAAATTGGTAAATCGCTTTGTGAAAATGATCGTTTAGAAATTGCAAAAAAATTAATTGAAAAAGCAAAAATAATGCAAGTTAATTTATGTATTCCTGTAGATGCAATTATTGCTGATAACTTTGATAATAATGCAAATAAAAAAGAAGCAGATATTAATAATATTGACGATGGTTGGATGGGCTTGGATATTGGCCCAAAAACATCTAACTTATTTAGCGAAATAATTAAAAATTCAAAAACCATTTTATGGAATGGACCAATGGGTGTTTTTGAAATGAGTAGCTTTGAGAACGGAACTAAAAAAACTGCTTTTGATATTGTAGCAGCTACAAAACTTGGAGCTTATTCTTTAATTGGAGGAGGAGATAGCGTGGCAGCAATTAATAAATATCATCTTGCTGATCAAGTAAGTTATGTTAGTACCGGTGGTGGAGCTTTACTAGAATATATCGAACAAGGCACATTGCCTGGTGTCAGAGCAATACAATTATAATAAAATGATGAATATACGTGTAGGGTTTGGTTTTGATGTGCATCCTTTAGGAGAAGGACGTGAGCTTTGGCTTGGCGGAATTAAATTTGAATTTGATAAAGGCTGCGTTGGACACAGCGATGCAGATGTTCTGCTTCATGCTATTTGCGATGCCCTATTGGGCGCTGCCAATTTGCGAGATATAGGATATCACTTCCCAAATACTAGCCCCAATTACCTTGGCGCAGATAGTAAATTATTATTAGCCGAAGTGGTAGACTTATTAAAAAAAAATAATTATGCAGTTGGCAATATTGATGCCACTTTGAGTTTAGAGGCCCCAAAAATTAATCCACATATTAAAGCAATGCAAGAAATTTTAGCACCTATTATGGAAGTTACTCCAAACGAAATTTCTATAAAAGCAACTACAAACGAAAAATTAGGATATATTGGTAGAGGAGAAGGTGTAAACGCTTATGCAGTTGCATTGATTTATAAAAAACAAGAGTTTAAATAAACTAATTTTAAATTAATTTTTTATAACCTCATGAAATCATTTTTTACTTTTTCGATTTTTTTATTTTCAATCCTTTTCATAAATGCTCAGAGTTATAATTATTATTTTGGAAATCTTCACTCTCATACAGCTTTTAGCGATGGCAATAAAGATTCTTTAACTTCTGGCATTGGCAGGCCCGATGGGAGTTACACGTATGCTAAGGCATCTCAAAATTTTAATTTTTTAGGTATTTCAGAACATAATCATTATTCCTCCTTACGAAATCCAGGCTTTAAATTACCTCGTTATCAAGTTGGATTAAATATGGCAAATGCCGCAAATCAAGAAGGTACTTTTTTAAGTTTATATGGTATTGAATTTGGCGTTTCTTCAGAGTATAATGGACATGTTTTAATTTATGGTTTTAATCAACTGCTTGGATGGGAAACAAATGTTGTAGGACAACCAGGAAATAATTACGACATCTATAATGATAAAAGTGACTTCGATGGTTTGTTTAGAAAAATAAAAAACAATCCAGGATCTTTTGCTTATTTAGCTCATCCCAATTTTAATGATTTTTCAACAAATGGAAATTACACTGGCTCTTTAGCATATGCGCCCTACAATGCGAGCTATGATAGTGCTATTGTAGGAATGCCTCTTAGAAGTGGCCTTGCATTTAGTACTTTCGAAAATTATAATGATTATTCTATTGGTAATTATTTTGTTTATTTTAAAAAATTACTTTATCAAGGTTATCATCTCGGTATTGGTTACGATCACGACAATCATTATACCAATTTTGGGCGAAGTAATGGTGGGCGTTTGGCTATAATATCCCCATCGCTTACGCGCAATAATTTAATTTCAGCAATGCAGCAAATGCACTTTTATGGTAGCGACGATTCTAATGCGAAAATTGAATTCTCGATGAACGGAAATATAATGGGATCAATTTTATCAGGTAGTGTTTATCCAGCCTTTCAAGTCTTACATAATGATCCCGATGGAGAATTAGCCGACACAATTAAAATTTGGAAGGGCTATAAAAATAGCGGTGGTTTGTGGGCAGATATCGTTAATACTTCAATTCAGAGTAATACCTCCGGATTTGTAGATTATTCAATTCAACCAGGCATTGAGTATTATTATTTTGCAGAAATTAAACAAGCAGATGGGCAATGGATTGTAACTTCACCCATCTGGTATACGGGAACTGCACCTGTTTTTGTAAAAGAAAATTTACAAACGATAGATTTTAATTTTTTCCCAAATCCAGTTTTAAAACAACTTAATTTAATTGTTCCACAATCCAACCAATATGATGCAATTATTACTGATGTTTTAGGAAAAGAGGTTTTGCATAAAAAAATTAATCAATCAGAAACTTTACTTTTACTCAATGAAATAGTTTCTGGAATTTATACCTTAACAATAAAAACAGACAAGACTTCTTCTTCAAAAAAAATAATTATTGAATAGCTTTAATAATTATTTTATCTTGCCGCCCTTTTTAATCTATCGTTAATTGCTCTTCCTAAATCAATATCTGGTAGTTCGCTGCAAATAATTATTTCAGAATCACTATCATCAGCTAATCTTAAAAATTTAAAAAGATTAACTGCGGCTTCTTTAAAATCGTTAGTTTCAGAAAGATTGTAAATATTAGTATAATCATCTAATTTTATTTCATCTTGGCCAAAATAAATTAAATCTATTTTTTTTAGATGATGTTTTTGCTTTAATTTTTTGACATCACCAACAAATAATGGTTTTTTTGGGGCGTAATGATTTTTTAATTGACCTGGAGTTTTGGGATTACTCGATTGATTAATTTTTAATTCTACCGGACCAATTATTTTTTCAATTGCTTCAATCGAAAGCCCCCCTAATCTATAAATACAAACCGTATCATTTTCAATACCTACTATACTCGATTCAATCCCTACTTCACATTTTCCGCCATCTAATATATAAGCTAAACGGTTTCCGAAATGTTTTTTTACATGATTAGGTTCGGTAGGGCTAACATATCCAAATGGATTAGCACTTGGAGCAGCTAAAGGAAAAGAAATAGATTTTAAAAGTTTAAGGCTAATGGCATGATTAGGAATTCTAACAGCCACCTTGTCAAGCCCTGATGTAATTAAATAAGGGATGTTATTTTTCTTTGGTAGTAATAAAGTTAAGGGTCCTGGCCAAAAGTGTTTCGCTAAAATTAATAAGCGCTCGTCTTCAAAATCAGCATAAAGTTTAACAGACTCAATTGAGGCCAAATGAATAATAAGTGGATCAAAAAAAGGTCTATTTTTTACTTCGAATATTGATAATACCGCCTTTTCGTTTAATGCATTCGCCGCTAATCCATAAACCGTTTCGGTTGGTATCGCCACTAATTCACCTCTTAAAAGCAAATCTTTAGCTAAATTAATATTGGTTCCGATTTCTACCAAGGGGCAACAAAGATACTATAAAGTATAAAAAGGTGATATTTTTTATTTTTTTTCGATTTTAAATTATAAGCTTTATCATTTATTTAATTGTGCCAAATTAATGGCAACAAAAAATAAAATCATTACATTTGTTTAATAATGAGTGAGCTAATTACCCTTAAAGATAAGCAGTTTAAGCCATATATTTTAGAGTGTGATATTTTGGAGGCAGTAAAAAAGATGGCCAATGTTATTAATGTTGAATTAAAAAACGATTTGCCCTTATTTTTAGTAGTTTTAAATGGTGCTTTTATGTTTGCCTCCGATTTATTAAAAGAAATCACTATTCCTTGTGAGGTATCTTTTATTAAAGTGGCAAGTTATGATGGAGTTGGCAGTTCTGGAACCGTTAATGAATTAATTGGGTTAAATGAAAATTTAAAAGGAAGAACAGTAGTAATAGTGGAAGATATTATAGATACTGGGTTAACGATTAACCGAATTGCAGAAATTCTATATTTAAAAGAAGTTAAACAGATAAAAGTTGCAACAGCTTTATTAAAACCAGACTCTTATAAAAAAGATTTAAAAATTAATTATGTTGCACACAAAATTAAAAATGAATTTGTTGTGGGTTACGGCTTAGATTATTTAGGGTATGGACGAAATTTAAAAGAATTATACATATTAGCTTAAAAAAATAAATCATGGAAAAAATGTTAAACCTTGTTTTGTTTGGTCCACCAGGTGCTGGTAAAGGAACTCAATCAGAAAATCTTATTAATAAATATGGCTTAGTGCATTTAAGTACTGGTGATCTTTTTAGAAAAGAAATCGCTCGAGGCACCGATTTAGGTAAAAAAGCCAAAGACATTATGGATAAAGGCGAATTAGTTGGAGATGATATTGTGATAGGGATGATTGAATCTAAACTTGATGAAAACCCAAATGTAAAAGGATTTATTTTTGATGGTTTTCCCAGAACCTCATCTCAAGCTATTTCCTTAGATGATTTGTTGCAAAAAAAAGGCACAGGTATTAGTGCAATGTTAGCTTTAGAGGTTGATGACAAAGAATTAATAAAACGTTTGCTATTGCGTGGTCAACATAGCGGCCGGCCCGACGATAAAAACGAAGACGTTATTCGCAATAGAATACTTGAATATAATTCTAAAACTTTACCCCAAAAAAAATATTATAATGAACAAGGGAAGTTTCATTCTATTGATGGCATTGGTTCTGTTGATCAAATTTTTAAGGATTTAGTAGATCGTATTATTTTTTTAAAAGCCGAAATGGATTTAACAGCCCTCGAAAGTGATTTAGAACATTTAGATTTAACCATTCAAGATTTTGAAGTGGCTAATGAAATAGCCCCAGAGTTATTGCTCGAAATTGATGCAATAAAACGAGCCGAAGCAGAGGAAGCACAAGAAGAAAGAGCATTTAAAAAACAAATCAAAAAAGCTACTTCTAATAAACACATTCAAAAACCAAATTTAAAAGCAGTAACTAAAAAACAAATTGAAAAAAAAATCACATCAAAAATTATTTCTGCTAAAAAGAAAGTTTTAAAAAAAGCAACTAAAAAAACTCCCGCAAAAAAAATAACATCAAAAAAAGTGGCTATTAAAAAGCCAATAATAAAAAAAAATAAATTAAAAAAAACAATAAAAAAAATATTGCCAAAAGCTAAACTAAGTTTAAAAAAAGCAGTAAAAAAAGCTAAGCCGGTTAAAACAACTAAAAAAACAAAATCGGTTTTTAAAACAAAAAAGGCTGCTTTAAAGCCAACTAAAAAAGTAATAAAAAAAAGTAAATAAATATCACTACTTAAATCGCCTAACGCTCTTATATTCGTTAGGCTTTTTTATTTATATTATATAAAATGGAAACTAATTTTGTTGATTATGTAAGAATATGTTGCCGAAGTGGAAAAGGAGGGGCAGGTTCTGTTCATTTTCATCGCGATAAATTAACTGCTTTTGGCGGCCCAGATGGTGGTAATGGCGGAAGAGGTGGGCACATCATCTTAAGAGGCAACAAACAATTTTGGACATTAATACATTTAAAATATCGAAAACACATTATTGCTGAGGCAGGCATTAATGGATCTAGTGGAAACAGTACTGGTAAACAAGGTGAAGACGACATTTTAGATGTGCCCTTAGGGACTGTTGCAAGAGATGCTGAAACAGGAGAAATTCATTTCGAAATTACCGAAGAAGGGCAGGAAGTAATTTTAGTGCCCGGAGGAAGAGGCGGCTTAGGAAACGCAAATTTTAAAAACAGTACGCTTCAAAGTCCTCAATTTGCTCAACCAGGGGAATTAGGTAAAACCGAGTGGAAAGTTTTAGAATTAAAAGTATTGGCTGATGTAGGTTTGGTTGGATTTCCTAATGCTGGTAAATCTACTTTATTATCAGTTATTAGTGCCGCAAAACCCGAAATTGCAAATTATCCATTTACAACCTTGGTGCCAAATTTGGGGATTGTGCCATATCGTGATTATAAAAGTTTTGTGGTAGCAGATATTCCTGGTATTATTGAGGGTGCTCATGAAGGAAAGGGTCTAGGGTTAAGATTTTTAAGACACATTGAAAGAAATTCTTCTTTATTATTTTTAGTGAGTTGTGATAGTAAGGATATTGTTGATGAATATAAAATTTTATTAAATGAATTAAAAAAGTTTAACCCCGAATTATTAGATAAAAAACGAATTTTAGCCATTAGTAAAGCCGATATGATGGACGATGAATTAGAAGAAGAAATGCGAAAAGATTTAAATAAACGTTTAAAAGGAAAAAACAAAGTGTCTTTTATTTTCTTTTCATCTGCCAGTCAGAAAAATATACAACAACTCAAAGATTTATTGTGGCAGCAGTTAAACGATGATTAATTTTTTTTCTTTGTTATAAATCAATTTAAATAGGACTTAATTCTTTAATTAAATTTTTTTTAAATTTATAATTCTTACAACTAAAAAAAATAGTTTTAATCGTAACTATACTTTTTCTTGTTAATTTTATTTTGACTAAAATTAATCCTTAATAAATTTGCATTAACATTTTTTTTTTGTTGTATCTTTACCAAAATTAATTAGGTTTATTAAAGCAATTTTAAGTCATGAAAAAAATATTATTATTATTATTAGCCCTTAATGTAACATTCGCATTTGCTCAAGACGCTCATCCATCAAATAAAGATGAGCATCTGATACCTGGTTCAACAAAAAAAGACGATCACCTCCCAACAAAAAAAGACGATCATGTTACAACAAAAAAAGATGACCATGTTACAACAAAAAAAGATGAACACATTACTATAAAAAAAGACCAGTATTTAACCTCAAAAAGAGGAGATCGCATATTGCCGCAAGCCCACGATATTGGTATAGGCATAAACGCCAATCCTTTTTTGGATTATTTAGGTAATTTTTTTGGGAAGACAGCTAATAATGTTGCACCAACTTGGGATTTTGCTAATACTAATCTTTCAATTTCGATAAAAAGATTTAAGGATTCTAGTTTTGCCTATCGTGGTGCGCTAAACATTGGCTACTCAAATTTTACTGATAGAAAAATGGTAAGTAATAGAAGTGACGCTAATCCTTTAACTTTTCCAACTGTAAACCGTGAAGAAGAAAATTCATTTACGACTACTTCAACATCTTTTGCAATATCATTTGGTGTCGAAAAACGCAAAGGTAAAACTCGTTTACAAGGATTATATGGTTTTGAGTTAGGCTTGTCTGCTAATTCTGGTGGTACATCCTATCTATATGGTAATGCATTATCTCCAAATGCAATAAACACAAAGTCTGTTGATGTAACCCAAGAAGATTCATTTGTTGGCAAAAGCAATGTTTTTACAAACAATTATGGTAAATTAGCAAGAATAACTGAATCAAAAGATCCAACCAGAATTGGATTTGGTCTTCGCACATTTTTTGGTGCTGAGTATTTTGTTGCACCAAAGCTTTCAATTGGAGGTGAATTTGGATGGGGCCTAGGATTTACAATTAATACCCAATCTTCAACTACATCAGAATCAATAGGTTCGCAAGGGCTTAGCGGGCCATCTATAGGAACACAAACAATAGAAGGAACTGTAACCAATTCTTTAATATTAGGAACGAGTAATAATAACACAATATATGGCCCATCAGGTGCTATACGTTTGCAGTTTTATTTCTAAATTTAATGTTTCCTTTTATCGATTTATTTTTATAATTAAATTTCTTTATAATTAGGCTGTTTTTGCTCATTTTTCTTTTGCTAAAACCGAATAAACCATTATCTTTGCCATCCTTAAAAAATAGAACACATGCCAAAAATGAAAACTAATTCCAGTGCAAAAAAGCGATTTAAGCTTACTGGAACAGGTAAAATTAAAAGAAAGCATGCTTTCAAGCAGCACATTTTAACCAAAAAAGAAAAAGATCGTAAACGTTCTTTAGGTAAAATGGGCCTTGTAAGTGCTGCTGATACTAAGAATGTGAAATTTATGTTAAACATTTAATTCTTTTAAAATTACCAACAAAGCGGTTGTTAAGCAGCCAAAATTTTAGTAAAAAAGTTTAGCCAGAAGCTAACACTAACATTTAAAACCAAAAATTAAAAAAAATGCCAAGAAGTGTAAATCATGTAGCCAGTAGGGCTCGCAGAAAAAAAATCCTTAATTTAACCAAAGGTTATTGGGGTGCTAGAGGAAATGTTTGGACAATTGCCAAAAACACTCTAGAAAAAGGTTTAACCTACGCTTATCGCGATCGTAAAAACAAAAAACGTACTATGCGTGGATTGTGGATTCAGCGTATTAATGCCGGAGTAAGAGAACATGGCATGAGTTATTCTGAGTTTATTGGAAAATTAAATGCAAAAGGGTTAAAATTAAATCGTAAAGTATTAGCCGATTTAGCAATGAATCATCCAGAAGCATTTACTGCAGTAATTAATCAACTTAAGTAAGTTCACCTTCATATTTAGATCTTTCGCCCCTATATTCTAGGGGCGATTTTCATTTAGTTAAATACTAGTAATAAATTGACTTATTTTAACGTTAGAAATCCAACATAATGCTTTTATTTGTGTTATATTATTAAGAAAGACAAGGAAAATCATGAGGGCCGCAACAAAAATAAAAAAACCAGAAATTAAAGGAACTACTTATATAGTAAAATTACGTATAGATAGCAAAACAGTAATTACTGTTAGAACAAAAGAAAGTTTAAAAAATTGGAAGGCAAGATATCCAGATGCCGTTGAACTTTCTTAATAAAAGATTCAAATCCATTTTTTACGTTTAAAGTAATAGACTAGCCCTCCCATCATACCTAGCATAATTATCCATACGGCAGCATAACCGTATTTAGATTTTAATTCAGGCATAAATTCAAAATTCATTCCATACACACCAACAATAAATGTTACCGGAATAAATATAGTGGATATGATGGTTAACACTTTCATTACCTCGTTCATTTTATTTGAATTTGTACTTAAATAAACATCCATTATCCCACTTAGTAAATCGCGGAAGGTTTCTATAGTATCAATAATACGAGTGCTGTGATCTTGCAAGTCTCTAAAAAAAAGTTGAGTATTTGAAGAAATAAATTTCGATTCAGATCGCAATAAATTACTAAGCATATCGCGAAGTGGCCAAACTTGTTTTCGAAGATAAATTATTTGGCGCTTTAATTTATATAGTTGAAGTAGCGATTGATGTTTAGGATCATTAATAATAGCTTCTTCAATTTCCTCTACTTTATCGCCAATTTTTTCGAGTGCCGAAAAGTAATAATCTACAACAGCATCCATTAGAGCATAAAATAAATAATCGGCTCCTAATTTTCTAACCCTTCCTTTATGTTGTCTTAAACGAGTTCTTATTAAATCAAAAGCATCACCACCATCAGGTTCTTGAAAAGAGATAACCGTGTCTTTCGTAAGAATAATCGAAAGTTGTTCGGCATGCACTTCTTTTTCATAAATAATCATTTTCATGATAGAAAGAATATAATTATCGTATTCTTCAAATTTTGGTCTTTGGTCTACATGCACAATGTCTTCTTTTGTAAGCGGATGAATGTTATAATGTTTGCCAATTGACTCAATCACATCTAAGTTATGAACCCCTTCAACATTTATCCATTTAACCATGTTAGGTTTTATTTGATTAAAGCATTCTGAAAGGTCAAAAAAATCTTGTTCAAAAAAATCGGTATCGTTAAACTCAATAAGGGTAATCCTAATTCGTTTACCTTCATGCGCACCACTATAATGCATAGTGCCAGGAGGAGCACCAATATTTTGATATCTACTCATTTATTTCTGTTTCTAAGTTTATGTTTTTATTTCCTTGAACCACCACTACTATTTCGCCTTTAACCGGCTTTGAATTATAAAATAGAATTAATTCTTCTAGAGTCCCTCGTTTTGTTTCTTCAAAAAGTTTGGTTAGTTCACGGCAAACGCATGCTTTTCGTGAAGCACCCAAATGCTTTTGTAATTCTTGTAATAATTTTACTAATCTAAATGGGGATTCGTAAACGATAAATGTTTTTTCTTCGAGTTCTAATAATTTTAAACGAGTTTGCCGGCCTTTTTTTTGAGGCAAAAAGCCATAAAAACTAAATTCGTTGCAAGGCAAGCCGCTATTAATAAGAGCTGGCACAAAAGCGGTGGCTCCAGGTAAAGAAATAATCGAAATTTTTTTTTCTATAGCTTCTCTAATTAATAAAAAACCTGGGTCTGAAATGCCAGGGGTGCCTGCATCGGAGATTAAGGCAATATTTTTTCCGGAGTTTAATTGAGTAATAAGTTCGTCTAAAATTTTATGTTCGTTGTGTTGATGATATGATTTTAAAGGCTTTGAAATACCTAAATGTTTTAATAAAAAAGAAGAGGTGCGGGTATCTTCAGCTAAAATTAAGTCAACTTCTTTTAAGGTGTTAATGGCGCGAAGAGTAATGTCTTCTAGATTTCCTATAGGGGTTGGCACTATAAATAATCGTCCACTCATATAAAATCTAAATTAATTTTTAAAGTTCAATAATAGAAGCTGAAAAGGAATAGTTATTGATAATTAGATGTTAATCGTTAGGGAAGAATTATAAATATTTAAATTACTAAGTACTTATTTAAAGCTTTGCATTTCGCATAATTTTTTATAGGTGCCTTTTAGTGCTAGCAATTCTGTGTGATTTCCGCGTTCGATAATTTCGCCTTGGTGCATCACAATGATTTCGTCGGCATTAGCGATTGTAGAAAGACGATGAGCAATAACAATACTAGTGCGATTTTTAGTTAAATTGGTTAGTGCTTCTTGAACTAACTTTTCACTTTCTGTATCTAAAGCAGAGGTCGCTTCATCTAAAATTAATATCGCTGGATTTCGGAGAACGGCCCTTGCAATACTTATTCTTTGTCTTTGACCACCACTTAATTTACCTCCTCTGTCGCCAATATTTGTAAAATACCCTTGAGGTAATTGCTGAATAAATTCGTGTGCATTTGCAATTTTAGCAGCTTCAATAATCTTTTTTTCATCGACATTTTCCAATCCAAAAGCGATGTTATTCATAATGTTATCATTAAAAAGAACACTTTCTTGAGTAACAACTCCAATGTGACTTCTTAAACTTTTTATTTTTATGTTCTTAATATCTATCCCATCAATTAGTAATTGCCCCTTATCGTTTTCGTAGAAATGACATAGCAAATCGACTAAGGTTGTTTTGCCGCTTCCGCTTTGACCAACTAAAGCAATAGTTTTGCCTTTTTTAATACATAAATTAATATTTTTTAAAACGGTGTTGTTGTTCCCCTGATCATAGCTAAACGATAGATCTTTGTATTCGATGGTATTATTAAATTGAATTAATTCTATTGCATTTTCGGAATCAAAAATTTTACTGTCAGCATTTAAAATTTTATTAATTCGTTCTTCACTAGCGATACCTTTTTGAATATTGTTATAAGAATTTGTTATTTGTTTAATTGGAGGTATTAACTGAGAAGCAAGCGCGAAGTAACTAATAAATAATGCAGCAGAAAGTTCTTCAGAAAAAACCATTTTACCTCCTAAAAATAGAACGAGCATTAAAATTCCTGTAACAATTATTTCAGTAAGTGGAGAACTTAAATCTGTTTTACGATAAACTTTAGTTGATTGTTTAAAAAATGTTTGATTAAGAGATTCGAATTTAGTAAACATAGCAAGTTCGGCGCCAAATGCTTTAATCACTTTTAAACTCCCTAAACTTTCTTCTATAATACTAATAATTTGGCCTAAAGTTTCTTTTGTTTTAAGTGAAGCATTTTTTAAACTTTTTCCTAATAAGACAATGATAAGAGCGGCAATTGGGAGTAATAATAAAATATAAAGGGTTAGTTTTATACTAATTAATAACATTAAACTAAACAAAATAAAAATAGTAAGCGGTTCTCTAAAAATCATTTCAAGTGTTTGCATGATACTCCATTCAATCTCTAGAACATCTACGGTCATTCTACTAATCAAATCCCCCTTTTTTTCTTCACTATAATAACTTAGGGGCAATTCAAGTGCTTTTTTATGCATCTTATTTCTTAAATCTCTAACTACTCCTGTTCTTATTGGCGCAATAAAATAAAGAGCAAAATAACGGCAAGTGTTTTTTAAAAAAGTAAGAATTAATACACTTAAACAAATAAGAATTAACGCCCCTATTTTTCCTTTTTTTATAATGAGAATCGCTAAATAGTAGTTAGAAAAATTTTGAAAATAACTTGAACTGAAAGAAAATTTAGATAAGCCTTTTTGTAAAATTATATTTAATCCAATCAAGTCATTTTTAAATAAAAGGTCTAAAAATGGAGCTATTAATGCCAAAGTAGAGGCAGATAATATCGCAAATAGAATATTAAAAATGATATTTAGGGCAGTGTAACTTTTATAGTTTTTTGTATATTTTAAAACTGAAAATAGTTTTTTCATTCTTAATAATAAGGACTTTTTATAAAATTATTAGCTAATATACTACAAAAATCTCATTACATTTGTCATATGGAAAGCCTTAGACAACAAAAAGTAAATAAATTATTGGCTAAAGAATTAGCCGAAATTTTTAGAAGTGAATCTAAATCACTTTTTGGTGGTGGATTTATTACCGTAACAACTGTTCGAATTAGTCCAGACTTAAGTTCTGCAAAAATATACTTAAGTATTATGGCAACTAAAGATAAGGCAATCACTTTTAAATTAATACAAGATCAGAATAATGTTATTCGTAAAAAGCTTGGGCTCATTGTTGGAAAACAATTACGTATTGTGCCAGAGTTAATGTTTTTTATTGATGACTCGCTCGATTATGCTATGAAAATTGAAGCGCTTTTAAAAAAGTAGCATTTGGATTTTTCGTTTTATATAGCAAAGCGTTATTTAGTTTCAAAAAAATCTAATAATGCCATCAACATAATTAGTTGGATTAGTATTGCTGCTATTGCCATTACCACTGCAGCATTAATTGTTATTTTAAGTGCCATGAATGGGCTTACTAGCACAGTTGCTAATTTGTATAATGTGTTTGAGCCCGATTTAAAAGTAACACCAATTTCAGGAAAGTATTTTAAAATTAGCAATGTTGAATTAAATGAGTTGAAATTGATAGATGGTGTTTTAGCAATTTCTCAAACAATAAGCGACAAAGCCCTCCTAAAAAATTTCGATAAGCAAACTCTTGTTTCAATTAAAGGAATTGATACGTATTTTAATACAGTAACAAAAATTGATTCCGCAATTGTGCAAGGCATCTATGGATTAAACGATTCAATTCATTCTAAAATAATTTTAGGTCGAGGAGTAGCAGATCAATTACAAGTAAATGTAGGAGAATTGAGTTCAGATTTAGTTTTATTTAGCCCAGTTAGAGGCAAGTCGAACTCATTAAATCCAGATGATAACTTAAATCAAATCTATTGTTCGCCATGCGGTGTTTTTAGTTTAAATGATGATTTTGATTATCAATATGCTTTTGTGAATATTGAAACGGCAAAAAAATTATTTGATTCGCCCACTAAAATTACAGCTTTAGAAATATCTTGTGATAAAGATAAGACAGAAGAAGTGCAATCAATCTTAATAAAAAAAATGGGGTCAAGGTTTGATGTAAAGAATAGATATCAATTAAACGACTCCTTATTTAAAGTTTTAGAAACAGAAAAACTTGCCACTTTTATTATTTTAGCTTTTATTTTGGTTATTGCAACATTTAATATTATTGGCGCTTTAACTATGTTAATTATTGAAAAACGTAAAGACATAAAAACATTACACAGCATAGGGGCTAGTTTGCCTTTAATCCGAAATATTTTTATGAGAGAAGGTTTTTTGATTACTGGAATTGGAGCCACATTAGGATTAATAATTGGTTTGTTTATTTGTTGGCTTCAATTAAAATATCATTTAGTAAAGTTTGGCAATGAATTTATTATCCCTTATTATCCAATAGATTTAAGGCTAAATGATTTTGTTTGGATTTTTAGTGTTATTATGCTGATAGGATTTTTTGCCGCCTTATATCCTGTAAGAGTTTTTACAAAAATGGATTTAGTTCGCTAACAAAAAACATTTTTTTATTTTGTTAATCTATTACATTTCCCACCATTTAGATTCTATACCAATAAATACGCCATTTTTTTTACTTTGTATGGGGTATGTTTTTAGTGCAAATGCTCCACCAGAAGTAGCTTTTCCATTTTCTAAATTAAAAGAATAGCGATGAAGTGGGCAAATAATCTCATTGTTTTTGTTACAAAAGCCTTTACTTAAACTTGCGCCATTATGAGGGCATTTATCTTGAACTGCAAAAAATCCATTTTGGGTTTGTGTAACACAAATTTTTTCGTTTCTTAATTCAAATACTATTATTGTATTTATTGGAATGAGAGATTCTAGCTCAGTTTGATTATCAAATATTTTTATCCAATGATGGTTCATTATTTTATTGAATAAATCCGTTGATTAAATAATATCGTTCATAGTATAAATACCTTTTTTATCTTTTAAAAACGCCGCAGCAATAATGGCGCCTTGAGCAAACCCTTTTCGGTTGTGGGCTTTATGCATAATTTCAATATCGTCAATAGTGGAATTATATTTGATGATGTGTGTACCTGAAACAGATCCTTCGCGTATATCTTTGATAAAAACTGTATCCTTATTTTTATTTAAAATACTCCAATTTTTTTTACGATCTATTTTATCAATAATTTTATTTGCTAATGTAATTGCTGTGCCACTTGGTTTATCTAATTTATGGAGATGATGAATTTCTTCCAGACTAACTTCATAATCTTCGTATTTATTCATCAATTCTGCTAAGTAAGTATTTACTTTAAAAAATAAGTTTACCCCTAAACTAAAATTAGATGCATAAAACAAACTTCCTTTTTTTTGTTTACATAATTTTTCTACTGATTTAAAATTATCATGCCATCCTGTGGTTCCAACAACAATTGGCAAATTCGCATTAAAACAAGTTGTAATATTTGATATAACAGCATCTGGCCTGCTAAATTCTATAGCTACATCTGCTTTTTTTAAATCAGATGAGGTTAATAAATCAGAGTTGGTACTATCAACAATCAAAACAATTTCGTGATTATTTTTTGTTGCAAGGGTTTCAATTTCTTTTCCCATTTTCCCATAACCGAATAAAGCAATTTTCATTTTATTTAAAATTTAATTTAATTGATAAGCCTAAGGATGTACTGTAATTATTATAAGAGTCTTGATAAATGTTTTGCCAAGGATCTATTTTTAAACTTAAGTCATCACTCACATCAAAAGATTTTAAGTGTCCATCTACATTTGCATCTATAATATTGAAAAGATAAACTATTACTAATCCGATAGCCGCCAAATCTCTACTTTTTTTATAACTTAATTTTAAACTTTGCAATTGTTCGCCAGAGTAATTTGATATTGCAGGTATTGTACTTGGGTCATTATCATAATAATTAATTACACTAGATCTGTATTTATTATACTCTTCATTGTTTATCTTATAATAGTAGCCAAATCCAATAAGTCCAGAATAAATAATTGGCACTTTCCATAATTTTTTATTATGTAATTGTCCTAAGCCAGGTAAAATAGCACTCATAATAGTTGGTATGCGAGGATGAGAATATTTAATTATAGTTGAGGATGGTTTTCTTATTATGCTATCTGAAGGTAAAATTTGCGTCGATTTAGCAAATAGATTGACATTACTTAGTAGTAAGAAATAATAAGTAGATATAAAAAAAAATTGTTTCAAATTATTTTACAAGATTGTGCACAAGTGTATTACCTATATTATTGTGAAATATTTTATCCATATCTTCTACAAGTTTATTAATATGAATTAATTCATTAGTATCGCTTATAGGCAATGTGTTGGTTCCTTTTTTATCTATGGTTTCGATTATATAATTCACTGTGAATTTGCTTTCAGTAACTCCCGGTTGATATCGAATTTCTTTTGTGTTTTCAGATTTTATTTCATTAAAAATTCCAGTCTCGGTAAAGTCATTAATAATCATTCTAGCTAACCTATAAGGGATATCTAATTGTTCTGATATTTCGATGTCAGAGAGTGGTTTCTCTCCATTATAAAATCTTTTCGAAACCACATTAGCAATCATTAGCGAAATTATTTTTTTGTATCGCGAACTTAGTTTATTTATTTCATTTTTTAATTCATATTGGTCTACATGTTCATTTGCAAAAGCAATTTCAGCGCCAAATAATACTACATACCAACTATATTGTATTAAAATTAAAAACAAAGGTAAAGCTGCAAAACCACCATATATAACATTGAGTGAGTTGGCTCCAATTTGAAATTTTACATAAGCCCATTCTAATATTTGAAACATAATAGAAGCTATAAGTCCAGCAATAGCTGCTGATTTTAAATTAACTTTTGTATTTGGCATAACTAAATATAAACAAGTAAAAACAGCCATGATTAAACAATATGCAAATAATTTAATTAGAATTATGTTTAATACACTTAACAGATGTATATTCCCAATATGATTTTCGATAGATAAAATAATACCTCCAGCTAAAATCATAAGAACAGGGCTAATTATCATTACTGTTATATAATCTGTTAATTTTCTTAATAAAGTTCTTCCTTTTTTTATTTCCCATATTTCATTAAATATTTCTTCAACGCTGTCTAATAATTTAATCACACTCCATAATAATAAAACAATCCCAAATCCAGCAATTAATCCGCTCTGGGTATTTTGTAACATTGATCCAGCATATATAAATGCTTTATTTAAAAGCTGAGTGTATTCAGGATAGTTAATTAGCAATTGTTCTTGTAAATTTTTTTCAAATCCAAATCCTTTAGAAATTGCAAAAACTAGCGCTAGAACCGGCACAATTGAGAAAATAGTATAAAATGTAAGAGCTGTAGCTTTTGTAAAACATTTATCTTCGTAAAAGCCCTGAATAGAAAGAAATAAAATTCTTAGATGTCGCAATAATACGCCTTGTCTTTTATTGACTTTATCAAGCCTAATTTTCCACATTTTTACTGAAACAAAATGCCATAAATTTTTTACCTTGTCTATCACTTTCGACATATAAAACAAAATTAACAAAATAATTAAATTGACTTTGAATTTTAATTATCTTCAACAATAATTTAAACTTATTTATCATTTATTGACGATTCACAAAAAACATATTTTTCAAATATTAGGTCCATTATTAGCAACACTAATTTGGCTTTTCATCGATTTAGACCCATCTAACCGGCAAGTCACCTTAATGGCTGGAATTGCTATTTGGATGTGTGTGTGGTGGTTTACCGAAGCTGTAGGCCTTGCAGTTACTGCACTAATACCAGTTTTAATGTTGCCCGTTTTAGGAATTAGCGATTGTAAAATTGTAGCACAACAATATTCAGATAGCATCATCTTTTTATTTATTGGTGGTTTTTTGTTGGCTTTTGCTATAGAAAAATGGTGTTTACATAAA